>Ga0074045_10000618_pt1 | contig 34668 bp, 26 predicted proteins | sample BogForMeECP23OM2_FD_94442 | JGI IMG/M metagenome (GOLD analysis project Ga0074045, IMG submission 94442) | Bog forest soil microbial communities from Calvert Island, British Columbia, Canada - Bog Forest MetaG ECP23OM2 | ecosystem: Environmental > Terrestrial > Soil > Wetlands ...
ACGCGCGGCGACTCGACGAGGAAGTATTGCGGCAGGACGATCCTCCGCGCGAGCGGATCGTGGCGGCATACGCCGCATTCAGGCGTGAGCTCAGGGGAGAACCACGATGACGACCTTGGGGGAATTCATTCGCCAACGACGCAAGGAGCTGGGCTTGGTTGGGCGCGAGGTGCCGCTGCGGTGCGCAAAACTGATGGCACGCCGATCTCGATTCCCTACCTGGTCGATTTGGAGCACGATCACCGCAAGCCGTCGGACGCGGTACTGAACCAATTGGCCACGGCTCTGCAAGTGGATGCCGACGTGCTTTTTTTCTGGAAGGGCGGCGCGCGCCTGATTTGCAGCTGGGGAAGGTCGACCTTGAAACCCTCAGGGACGCGTTGCGAACGTCGAGGCGCAACCCGGATGGCCATGGAGGCCCTCCATGAAAATTCTTAGCAAGCTGATCGCCACCCGGCGGAAGCAGCTCGGACTTCAACAGCAGCAGTTGGCGGCGCGTTTGAAGAACAGGACGAGAAGATGACCGCGCAGTCGCTGTTCCAGTTCGGAGCCTAACGTTGTACCTAACGCCAAATCGTCGTGCGATCCGCCACCAGACAACGCTGAGTGAGCAATTCTTCGACATCGCGCAGCGAGAGCGAGTACCGAAGATATCAGTGCACAGCACGCATAATCAGCTCGGGCGCCCTCTGTCGCCGCTTGTAGATTGTCAGTCGGCTTGCCTGCTTCACGGTTCTTCAGATTAGCAGCGACCCCTTCTAAAGCTGGATGATATCCATTAATTCACGCCGACGATTTTGGCGAAAAGAAAGTTGTGGGGCCCAAAACAAACGTTCATCTTCCGTTTGACGCCACTTGAGATCGTGCGCTAGGTGTGGGTCAGTACTTTTCGGCATTCTGATGGAAAGAACGACAGGTCGGACGAGCGCAGATTTTTTACTCCATCAGGCACACACAAGCTTGCGGAAACGCTCGCCCGGAGAACCTGTTTTGGATCAGTCGCTTAAGGGGTTAAAAGGCCGACCGTTGCAACTTGCTAGGGTAGGCGGGACGGCTTAAACAGCCGGCGTTTTATGAGCGTCGATCTGACGCATAATTGAACTAACATTCATTCTCACGTCGTTACCAATTAGTACCTAGCTATTTTTTAGCTATCGGGTAGCTAGTAGACGATTGTATCCAGTAGCCGGTCTGACAAAATGGCCCGGCAAAACGCCAGAGGAGTATAGAGTCATGGCTGCTGCGGTTACGGTTACCTACCCCGGTGTCTATATTCAGGAAATCTCGAGTGGCGTTCATACAATTACTGGCGTAGCTACTTCCATCGCCGCATTTATCGGTTGGGCGCCCAAGGGGCCGACCACTCAGGCGACCTTGGTGCAGAGCTGGTCCGATTTCGCGAGCCAATTCGGCGGTCTGGATTCCCGCAGCTACCTGGGCTATGCGCTCAACCAGTTCTTCGGCAATGGCGGGCAGCAAGCGTACGTCGTAAGATTGGCGGACGCGACGGCCATACCCGCTTCGCTGACAATTACCGGACTGACTTTCACTACGACTACGCCTACAGCTCCGAGCACGGTTACGATAACGGCAGGTATTCTCGGTACGTGGAAGGCAGACTTCGCTTATGCAGCAGGGGCACTTATAGCGGACTCTAATGGCAATAGCCAGACTTGTACGACGGCGGGAACCTCCGGTGCTGTGGAGCCGACGAACTGGGCAACCACAGTCGGAGCGACCACGCCCGGGGATGGCGGAGTCACTTGGACGCTCGTGGGAAGCCTCACTCTTTCCGTACTCAACCCCGGACAATGGGGTGACAATTATGCGGTTCAGATCCAGCCAAGCCCGATTGATTATACCCGTTTCACTCTCTCCGTCCTGTACAAGAACCCTGCCGCTCCGAAGCCAAGCGCAGTCGAAACCTTTCCGAATCTCTCACTGAATTCGGGTGATCCGCAGTCCCGATATGCGGTTAATATCATCAACGAGCAGTCCAAGTTCATTGCCGCTTCGATGGGGAGTTCCGCCCCCCTCACGCTTACCAACAATCCCAGCCCGCCGCCTGCGACGCTTCCTCCTCCAGGGTCGGCGAGTGCTTCCCTAGGTGGGGGCAACGATGGCAACGTTCTGACCCCCGCGACGACTTCGGGACCAGGAGCTTTTGAAACCGCACTTAATGCAAACGGAAGTGGCAGCGGAGGAGTCCATCTTCTGGATACGGTGCCCATCTTCAATCTGCTTGTAGTCCCAGGCGAGGCGGACCCAACCACAATCGGCGAGCTCCAGGCTTATTGTGTCGGAGAGAGAGCGTTCCTCATCGCTGACAGCCAATCCACCGACACCTTTTCGTCCCTTCAAAATGGGCCCAACAGCCTGATGACCGGCAACAATGCGATGAATTCGGCCTTATACTTTCCCTGGGTCAATGCGTTCGACACTCAGCTGAATATGACAAGGGCCTTCCCCGCCAGTGGGTTCGTGGCGGGCGTGTACGCCGGCACCGACGCCTCTCGTAACGTTTGGAAGGCGCCAGCGGGTATAGACGCGAGTCTGACCGGAGAATCGGGCCTGAAAGTGGCTCTAACCGATAGTCAAAACGGCACGTTAAACATCCAAGCCATCAATTGCCTCAGGAACTTTCCGGTCTACGGAGACGTCGTTTGGGGAGCCCGTACGCTCCGCGGCAATGATCAGGTCGGCTCACAATGGAAGTACGTCCCGATCCGACGGTTCGCGTTGTTTCTCGAATCGAGCTTGTACGACGGAACGCAGTGGGTGGTGTTCGAGCCCAACGACGAGCAGCTTTGGGGACAAATCCGCCTCAACGTAGGTGCCTTTATGCAAGGGTTGTTTCTTCAGGGCGCGTTTCAAGGCACGACGCCCCAGACCGCCTACTTCGTAAAGTGTGATGGGGAGAACAACCCGCAGTCGAGTATCGATCAAGGAATCGTGAATATCCTGGTAGGTTTCGCCCCTCTCTATCCGGCCGAGTTCGTCGTGATTCAGATCCAGCAGATGGCCGGCCAGCTCTAGTCGTACGGAGAGAAGCCAATGGCTCAATTTTCAGTCAATACTCAGCGCCTCGATCCTTACAAGAATTTCAAATTCCGCGTAAAGTGGGATGGCAAATACGTCGCGGGCGTCAGTAAAGTCGGCAGCCTGAAGCGAACGACCGAAGTGGTCGAGCACCGCCAGGGCGGCGATCCGTCAACGTCGCACAAGTCGCCGGGGCGTAACAAGTTCGAGGCCATAACCTTCGAGCGGGGGCTGACCCAGGACCTGAACTTTCACGACTGGGCTGGTCTCGTCTGGAACTACGGGGCTGCGCTGGGGGCCGAGGTGTCTCTGGCCAACTTCCGGAAAAACATCTACCTCGAAGTATACAACGAAGCCGGGCAACTGGTCATCGCATACAAAATCTACCGCTGCTGGGTTTCGGAATATCAGGCCTTACCGGATCTCGATGCCAACGCCAATGCGGTAGCGATCGAGCATATCAAGCTGGAGAACGAGGGCTGGGAGCGGGATACGAGCGTGACCGAGGCGCAGGAGCCCACGCTGAGCAGTGTGGCGACCTAGTAGATGCGAGCACTTTCCGATTCTGACTTCCTGGCTCTGTGGGAAAGCGGCCTTCGGCGCCATCCCTTGGATCGGGCCTTGCTCGCCTTGAGCGCGGCTTTTCCTGAAACGCCCTGCGACCGCTTGGCTGATTGGCCTCTGGGCCGCCGCAACCGGGCCCTGGTCGAGCTGCATTTCCAGAATTTCGGGCACAGTCTTCAAGGCTGGCTTGCATGCGCTCGCTGCGCAGAAAAGCTGGAATTCGCACTTGACGGCCGGGTCATTACTGGTGACGGGCAGGTCAATGATGAGATGCGGCGGTCCGATCAGCCGATCGTCGTGGACGGGCGAACCTTCCGACTTCCCACGAGCCGGGATCTCGCAGCGGCTGCCGCGGAAACGGATCCGCGCCGCGCTGTCATCCGCATCGTGGAAAACTGTCGAATAGGGCAGGAGGATACTCCGGCGTGGTCCGACGAAGAACTGGAAAAGATCGGGGAAGCGATGGCCTCGGCTGATCCGCTGGCGGAAACCCTTCTCGACCTGCATTGCTCCAGCTGCGGAAGGGAATGGCAGGAGACGCTTGATCTGATTTCTTTTCTTTGGCCTGAAATCGAGGCGCGCGCGCGCCGGCTACTTTTGGAAGTCCACGCTCTGGCGTCGGCCTATGGCTGGACCGAGAATGAGATTCTGTCCTTGAGCGAGAACCGACGAGCCCATTACGTCGGGATGGTGCAATCCTGAGCGGCTATCTCCAACGACTGGCTTTAAGCGTTCTGAATCCCGGTAGCGCCATCCACCCGGTGGTCGGGTCGATATTCTCTCCTCCGGGGCATGGAATCGCCGTCGAGACCTTGAGGATAGAGACTATGCTAACAGCAAGCCGGCCCGAACGCCTCCGAGACGCCGATTCGGATAAGGAGATGGGATCGCGGCCCGCCGCACTCGATCGCGGGACGGCTCCCTCCGCTGAATATCAGCCTGCTCGAACGAAGCAAGACATCGCAGCCGCGACTAGCGGGATTGAAGAGACTGTGTTGATTGGAAATCGGCGCGGACCCCTCCGGGAACCCGCCCGTGTAGATACGGCCGCGACCGCAAGTGACATTACGACGCTGCGGTCGACGCCGGTTCCTCGTACATCCGGCGTTCTGGGAGACGAGCGACCTCACTTCCGTTCGTCCAACAGACCCGAAGAAAGCGATCTCCCGGCACAACTTTCCACAAGTTCCGAGAAAGGCGCAGCTCCCTTGGTAAAGCGTTCCTATATGCCACTGATCGCCGGGGAGCTTCCTTCCGCAGATCCTTTGAGAATGCCGATGAACTGGTCGCTCCAGCCAACGGCAGTTATCCCGGGTGTGGCAGCGCTCAACCAGCCAGAAAAGTCGAACTTGAATTCGGTTCAGCCCGTGCACGCAACGTCGCAGGCACCCGATGAAGTTCAAATCCATATCGGTCGTATCGAGGTTACCGCGGTCCCGCCCGCTCCGGCACGAGTGTCGCCCGCCGCGCCCCAGCGTCGCGCTCCATCGCTGGATGACTATCTGAAAAGCCGCGACAGCAGACATTCATGAGTAACGCTCTCGCCATATCGGCCGTCACGGCCGTCCTGGAGTCGATGCTGAACGGCGTTTACTCTACCTCGGGTCTAGGCAGCGTGGCGGTTTCGGCCAAGGCGCCGGATCTCGTCCAAGCTAGCCTCGCCAGTGGATCGGATGGCGGGCTCCAAGTCAATTTGTTTCTCCATCAGGTCACATACAATGCGGCTTGGCGTAATGTCGGTCAGCCCTCCATCGGACCTGACGGCAGCACCCGCTTGAAAAATCCGCCGCTAGCTCTCGACCTCCATTATCTGCTGACAGCTTACGCATCCGACGATTGTGAGGCCGAGGCGCTTTTGGGTTTTGCCATCCAGTTGATGCACGAAATCCCGGTTTTGCCCCGCAATCAGATCGCCACGATCCTAAACAACCTGTCTTCGTCAACCTTGGGCAGTCTGCCGTCCACATTGTCGTCGCTGCTCGGCGCTTCGGGGCTGGCAGACCAGGTTGAGATGATCAAGATCACGCCAGCCACGTTGGGCCGTGAGGAATTGGCATGGTTGTGGACGGCTTTAAAGGCCGACTATCGCCCGACCTTTCCTTTTCAGGTTTCTTTGGTGCTGATCCAATCGCAAGCTCCGGCGCTTTCAGCCCTGCCGGTCCTTCAACGCACGGTTTCCGCCCTGCCTAATCTGCCGGCCACCCTTCTGAATGCAGAGCCGCCTAACGACCAGCCTGCGGCATGTTTGGGTGATACTGTCACGGTCCAAGGCGATAACCTGACCGGTGCTATCTCCATAGTGCTCGTTAATTCGCGCTTGGGAATCAGTCAAACGATAACACCGTTGTCGGCGGTTGGAGATGTGTCTTTCCAGTTCGCGGTGCCCAATCCAGTGTTGCCGCCACCGCAAACCAATCCGACTGATATTCCCGCAGGGATCTATCTCCTATCAGCGCAGGTTCCCCAAGCCTCTTACATTCTCACGACGAACGGGGTCGCCCTGGCAGTGGCGCCGAAGATCGATCCTGCATGGGCGCCCGGAACGATCGCTTCGGGATCTGATATTACAGTTATCCTTCCCTGCGCCCCATACATACGTCCGGGCCAAGTGGCGGCGCTTATTATCGGAGACCAGCAGGCTCCGGCCGACCCGTTTACAACACCGACTAATTCGCCGTCTTTCACCTTCGCAAATCTCGAAAGTACGGGCCATGCGGTGCCGGTGCGGCTTCGGGTCGACGGCATCGACAGCCCGATCATGGATATGAGCAAATCGCCGCCAGTGTTCCTCGCGACGCCATCGGTTCAAGTGACGTGACCAAAAAGCCGTCACGCCGGGCTTCGTGGACTGAAGCTAATCAAGCCTATCTGGTGGCGGAGTTCACGCGGCTCAAAAGTCTGCTGAGCGCGAAGTCCGATGCAGATCCGGCCGGCCCGATCGAGAAAGCCAGGGTTGCCTTGGAAACGCCGCCAGCAATCGACCGGCTTGCGGAACTCTTGGGCCTGAGTTCCTTCGAGCGGGACGTTCTTCTCCTTTGCGCTGGGGCGGAGATGGACTCCAAGCTGGCCGCCCTTTGCGCAAAGGCTCAAGGCCACGCTCAGCGCGACTACGCCACTTTCGGTCTGGCGACGGCCGTCCTGCCCGAACCGCACTGGAGCGCGCTGGCGCCCTCCCGTCCCTTGCGGCGTCTCCACCTTATCGAGGTCCAAGGAGGCCACGGGCTTACTTCCGCGCCCATCCGTATCGACGAGCGCATTTTGCATTACCTGGCCGGGGTAAACGTACTCGATCAGAGGTTGCAACCCCTTCTCCAGATTCGTCCTTCTCCCGATTGGATCGCTGAGAGCCATAAGACGATAGCCGCCCAAGCTGTCGGGATTTTCGATTCCAGCCCCAAGCCTCCCCCAGTTTTGCACTTTTGCGGAGATGATCCCCAGGGGCAGGAAGACGCAGCCGCCCTGGCGGCACACGAAAAAGGGTGGCGGCTGTTCAGCTTGGACGCAACGGATCTGCCGAACGTGGGGCCGGATTTGAACCAACTCACCATGCTTTGGGAACGAGAATCGATGCTGTTGCCGGGCGCACTGCTCCTTCGATGCTCCGGCGGAGCGTTAACCGCCTCCGCCCAGCGTCTGGCGGAGCGGCTGACGGGTCCCCTGTTCCTGGCGTGTCGGGAAGCGATTCGGTTGAGCCGGCCGTTCGTCCGCTACGACGTCGACAAACCTCCTCCCGCTGAGCAGAAACGCTTGTGGGATAAGGCGCTCGGCCCGGCCGCGGGAAAATTCAACGGCACCGTCGAGGCCTTGTCCGAACAGTTTCGCTTGAGCGCCAAAACGATCGTTGCTACCGGCGCAATGGCGGCAGCGGAGAAAAACCCGATTGGTCCCAAAGAGTTGTGGAATGCATGCCGCTCGCTGGCGCGCCCGCGGCTCGAGGATCTTGCCGAACGTATAGTGCCCGCCGCCCAGTGGGACGACCTCGTATTGCCCGAAGCTCAAAAGGCGATATTGCGACAACTCGCCGCACAGGTTCGGTATCGCCTCAAGGTTTATGAGACCTGGGGATTTTCGGACAAGGGCCAGCGCGGATTGGGAGTGAGTGCGCTCTTCGCCGGCGCAAGCGGAACCGGCAAGACGTTGGCGGCGGAAGTCGTGGCGGGTGAGCTGGGGCTGGATTTGTACCGCATCGATCTTTCAGCCGTGGTCAGCAAGTACATCGGTGAGACCGAGAAAAACTTGAAGCAGGTGTTCGACGCGGCCGAGGACGGCGGAGTGCTTTTACTTTTTGACGAAGCCGACGCGCTCTTCGGCAAGCGCGCCGAAGTCAAGGACAGCCACGACCGTTACGCCAACATCGAGGTCGGCTATCTGCTGCAGCGGATGGAGGCCTACCAGGGACTCGCGATCCTGACAACCAATCTGAAAGCTTCGCTGGACAAGGCTTTTCAGCGTCGCTTGCGCTTCAGCGTGAATTTTCCATTTCCCGATCCGGTCTTGCGCGAGGCGATCTGGAGCCGGATCTTCCCGGCCAAGACTCCAACCAGCGGATTCGATCCAAAGCGCCTCGCTCAGCTCAACGTGGCCGGCGGCAATATTCGCAATATCGCATTGAATGCCGCGTTTCTGGCGGCAGCGGAGGAAAAGCCGGTCCAGATGGCGCACCTGCTCGCAGCCGCCCGGCTCGAGGCGCAAAAGATCGAACGGCCGCTCGCCGACAGTGAAATCCGGGGGTGGGTATGAGCCGCATCCGCGTGACCGTCGATCATTTGGTTTTGAAGGGATTCGACGCCGGCGATCGCAAGCCGTTGCTCGAAGGGCTGAAAGCAGAATTGTCGCGCCTCCTGGCCGATCCCAACGGTCGCGCCGGATGGGCCCATTCCTATCGCACTCCGATCTTGCGGCTCGGCGGTATCCCGCTGGAAGCCGGTCCCGTGGGAGGCCGCAAGTTTGGCAGGAGCTTGGCTGCCGCAATCGGAAAGGGGTTGAAGCCATGAGCTTCGCGATGCTTGCGAGGGAAAGCGAGTCGACGGCGCCATCGACGTCCAACGCGTTCTCCAAGAGCGCCTCGAGTGGATTGCGGGTGGGCGACGCGAACAGCGTGCACGAGCAGGAAGCCGACCGCGTCGCGGACGAGGTCATGGCCGGTGAGACGCCGAGAATTGATTGGTCCCTTTCCTCGATGCACATTGGCTCCAGCCTCCAGCGAAAGTGCGCTTGTGATGGATCGAGCGAATGTACCAAATGCAGAGGCACGCTAACGGTCCGGCGTAAGGCTGACGGCGCGATGGTCAGCGGCGAGGCGCCGCCGATCGTTCACGAAGTATTGAGTTCACCCGGACGGCCACTCGACCGAGCCGCCCGCAACTTCTTCGAGCCGCGCTTCGCCCGCGACTTCAGCCGGGTGCGAATCCACACAGGTCGAAGGGCCGCTGAATCGGCTAGTGTGGTGGACGCGACGGCTTATTCCGTAGGCCATGATCTGGTGTTTGCGGACGACTCTCTCTCGGTTTCAACCAACGAAGGATGTCGACTGATCGCGCACGAGTTGACGCACGTGGTCCAACAAGGCAGCGATAGGTCTTCGACAAAGTTGGCACCCTACACAATTAGCAGCACGGCCGATCCGGCTGAGACAGAGGCCGATCGAATTGCTGGACGAGTAGTGGCTGGTGATCGAGCTCAGATCGTTGAACAAGCGACCGCCGGGTTGTATCGCAACGCTTCGCCTCAAGACGAGCAGCAAAAGGCCGAGGCGAAGAAAAACCACGAAGAGGAGCAGGCGAAGATAGCAGACCTAATCGCACAGATGAGGGCCCTGAAGTCTGATCCATCTAAGGGCTTCGAGGATCCGGATAACCTGCTGCAAAACTCACTTCAGTGGCTTCCCGCGCCGGGAGAATCCGCAGGAGCCTCCGCGCAGATTAGCCTTACGATTCTGAGCCCCACGCACGATAAAGATACCAGAGACAGTAGTCAAGGCCGGGCGTTTTTTGACCCGCGAGTTGAATATCCTGCGATAGGAGGCGATTACCCTGCGGATTCCGCTATCAAGACCGACAGCGGGTTGAAGTTTAAGTCGAGAACGCTACAAGGCGCCGAAGCTACTACGGAATTCAAAAGCGTTAAGATATTCACGGATATTTTTCTCGACTTCGATGCATTGAGAAAAATTCTCATCCACGAACTTCAGCATGTAGCTGATCAGAGCACGCCGAGCACAAGCATGCATTTCGGCTCATCAAATCCTCTGCTTGCAGCTGTAGAAGAAGCTTACAAGACCGAATTTCGGGCCTTTTGGATTCAACCTGAGCCAACGCCGCCCCCAAGGGGCGCGTTTGTGCCAAGCGTAAGCCAAAATTTCGGGTCTTCGCAAGAACCAGCAAGCAACACGCAAGCGGTCACCGTCAAGGACTCGGGAAGCTGCAAGCTTTGCACAGCGGGAAAGCAGACTGTTCGCACTAAGTTCAAGAACAACAAACAAGAGAAGATTTTTTGGTACTTACTGGAGGAATACAAATTTGACCAGTTCGACTGTTTCTACATATGCAGTCCTGATTTTCGAGACATGGCTAATAACTTTGTCGTCCCTGAGAGCGTCAATCTTGTGAATTCGGTCCGAATCCAGGCCTTGAGCGATGCACTCCAAGGTTGTACTCAGCAGATGTCCTTAGGAGACCTTGCTCTTTTACGAGTCATCACCACGGCGAAGGACCTGGATGCTATTGACCGGCAGTTCCTACGCGACCAACGGTCCCGGCCGCTTTGGAGCTTGGCGAACGTACACCTTCCGGGCGATCTTTTGGGCATGATAACGAGCTTGATTAAGACAGGGAAAATGGTTTCCGAGGCTCCCGGTGACTACGAACCGCCCCACGAGAATGCGCAGCGAGTGTAGCAGGATTTTACCGAACCACGTTAGATCGCGATTTCAGCCGTGCGGGTTCTCGCTAGCTGATGACTAGTCAGTTAATAGTATATTTAACTTATGATCTTACCGAAGAGCCAAGTGGAGCCGATCGATCATGAGCGGATTTCCTAATTCACCCCGCCTCGTCAAGGGCGGCATCGTCACGATGGACCCAGACACTTCCGCGGTCCAGAGCGTCATCGCCTTGCAATACAACCCGGACTCCTTGAGCCGCACTCTCCAGATTCAGGCGATGCCGGGAGGACAGGACGGCGTGCGCGTCGATGCGCTCCGGCTGCGCGGCCCAGCGGTCGAAACGATCAAGGTCGAAGCTGAGCTCGACGCGACTGATCAGCTCGAATTTCCCAATCAGTTTCCATTGGCCGGGCAACTTGGACTGCAGCCGCAGCTGGCGCAACTCGAAATGCTGGTTAATCCGACGGTCGAGACCCTGCTGGCCGACAATGACAAGGCCAACGCGGGCACCCTCGAAATCATCCCGCTCGAGCAACCCCTTACGCTCTTTGTCTGGAGCAAGAGCCGCGTAGTCCCGGTGCGGCTGACCGATTTCTCGATTACCGAAGAGGCGTTCGACCCGAACCTTAACCCGATCCGGGCGAAGGTCAGTTTGGGCTTGAGGGTCTTGAGCGTTGATGACCTCGGCTTCGCTCATCCGGGCGGCCGGATCTTCATGACTTACCTTGGAAACAAGGAGCAGCTGGCGTCGCAAGCGACCAGTGTCGCGATCTCGGTCCTCGGCTTGAGAGGGTTGCCATGAACTCCCCACTGCAGGCCTTGATTAACCTGGGCGTGATACCGCCAGTCACTTTTCCGACCGATAGCCGCTATTACGGCTCGACCACGCTCCAGTACACGACACCCGCCGGTCAATCGGTTAGCTACCTGGCGCGCCGCTTTGTGCCAAAGCCCGGCGCGGCCAACTATGCAACGCTAGCCACTCACACCGTTAAGCAGGGCGACCGGCTCGATCTGCTGGCGGCCAAGTACCTTGGCGATCCGCTCCTGTTCTGGCTGCTGTGCGACGCCAATGGCGCTATCCAGCCAGACGCGATGGTCGAGACGCCGGGTGCCGTCCTGCAGATCACCATGCCCCAAGGCGTACCGGGGGGCGGCAATGCTTAACAGCGTGCAGCTCAGCCTGATGATCGGCCCGATCTTTCCGCTGACACCGCCGCGCGCCGTTATCGACGCGCTGGCCGAAGCCGAGGTGACGGTGAACGACGTCGGGACCAGCGGGTTCCAGTTGACTTTCAGCATCGACAAACAATCACCACTGCAGATTCTTTTTCTGCTAACCGGCGGCTTACCGCTTCTTTTCATGCGGGTGGTGCTGGTGGCGACCGTCAATGGCGTGGCGAATGTGCTGATCGACGGCGTGATCACGAAAAATGATATTGCGCCCGGCGACAAAGGCTCCAATTCGACACTGACAATAACGGGCGAGGACCTGACCGCCCTGATGAACCAGTCGAATTGGAGCGGATTCCCTTTCCCGGCCATGCCCGCGGAAGGGCGTGTCGCTCTGCTGCTGCTCAAGTACGCGGTCTTCGGGGTCGTCCCGCTGATCATTCCGAGCGTCATGATAGACGTGCCACTACCGATCGATCAGATTCCCGGCCAGCAGGGCACGGATCTCGAGTACATCCGGGCCTTGGCTGAACGCGTCGGCTACGTGTTTTACCTCGATCCGGGACCGGTACCGGGCATGACCAAAGCTTACTGGGGGCCCCAGATCAGAGTTGGTCCGGTGCAGCCCGCCCTGAGCGTGGACTTTGACGCGTATACCAACGTCGAAAGCCTCAAGTTCGCCTTCGATCAGCAACAAAACAAAATCCCGGTACTGTTCTTCTACAACCAGCAGACCGGCATCCCGTTTCCGATTCCGATACCTCCGATCACGCCGCTCAGCCCGCCCTTGGGCCTCATTCCGCCGTTGCCCACCAACCTCTTGGGCGATCTGCAGCCGCCCCGGGATGACTTGTCCAAGCGGCCGATCCCGCAATCGATCATGATTGGATTGGCAGCGGCAGCCCGGATGGCCGAGGCGGTGACGGGCGAGGGCAGTCTCGATGTGACGCGCTATGGGGGGGTATTGAAAGCCCGGCAACTGGTCGGCGTGCGCGGGGCCGGGCCGGCCTTCGACGGCCTGTATTACGTAAAAAGCGTCACCCACAAAATCAAACGCGGCGAGTACAAGCAAAGCTTCAAGCTAAGCCGCAACGGCTTGGTCTCAACGGTGCCAACGGTGTCGCCATGAGCTCGGAAAACGGATCTGGGAGCGGAAACCCCACGCGCCATTACGGCAAGTATAGGGGAACCGTGATCGAAAATATCGATCCGCAACAGATCGGACGGGTGCTGGTGGAAGTCCCGGACGTGCTCGGGCTGACGCCGTCGAGTTGGGCGCTGCCCTGCGTTCCGGCGGCCGGGATCCAGTCGGGGGTCTTCGTCGTCCCGCCGATTGGCTCGCAGGTGTGGGTGGAATTTGAACAGGGCGATCCCGATTACCCGATCTGGACCGGCGGCTTCTGGGGTCTGGTCGCCGAGGTGCCGATTTTCGCCACGGCGCCCCCGGCGATCCCGCCGGGCCAGAACATCGTAATGCAGACCACCGGGCAGAACATGGTGATGGTGAGCGACGCGCCGCCGTCGCCGGTCACCGGTGGAATCGTGCTCAAGAGCGTCAGCGGCGCGATGATCGTGGTTAATGAGACCGGGATTTATATCAGCAATGGACAGGGCGCGACGATCACTCTGATTGGCCCAGCCGTCACCGTAAATCTCGGCGCGCTGACGGTGATTTAGCGATGCCCGGGCCGATCTTGCACGTGGGTGCGCTGGTTATGTGCTCACACGGTGGACAGGCCATGCCGACGGCCCCTAGTCCGCGGGTGCTGGTCATGGGCATGCCGATCACCACGATCGCGGCGCCATATGCGGTCGCCGGGTGTGCGTTCGCTCCACCGGCGGGCAACGGGCCCTGTGTGACGGCGCAATGGACGGTGGGTGCGGTGCGGGTGACCTCAATGGGCCAGCCAGTCGTGATCATGACCGGGCTGGCGACTTGTGTCCCGACCGGTACGCCTCTCGTCCCTGTCGAGGCCCAGACCCGGGCGATTGCCACGTGAGGCATGCGTGAACCTGAATTTCCCGTACCAGTTCGACGGCCGCGGACGCACGCTGGAAGCGAATCAGAACGATTATGTGCGGCAGCTGGTCGAGCAGGTGCTATTCACCTCGCCCGGTGAGCGGGTGAATCTGCCGGATTTCGGCAGTGGGCTCTTGCAGTTGCCCTTTGCACCCAACAGCGAGGAAATGGCGGCCGCCACCCAGTTTGCGGTGCAGGGTGCCTTGCAGAAATGGTTGAGCGCCTTCCTCAGGGTGCAGTCGGTCGTGGCGACAGCGGATGAGGCGGTGCTCACCGTCACCGTCACCTACGCGCTGCTTAATACCGACGTGACTCAGGTGCAGACCTTCGTTTACGGAGGCAGCCAATGATTTTCAGTTGCTGCAATGAAAAGCGCAGGACTGCGGTGCTCGCAGCGTTCGCCGCTGGCAACACGAACATCAACGGTATCGACTATCTCGAGGTGCTCGACAGCGGCGCTCCGCCGACCGTTCCCCGCCAACAGACGCTCCTGCTTCACTGCTTGAACCCGTTGTCGGCATCTATGAACTTTGGCCCGAGCCCCGACGGGACCTACCCGGTCCTGATCGAGGGCGGTGAGAGCATAACCAACATCGCGGTCGATTGGATGATCGAGGCCACAGCCGTCGACGCCTCACCGGTCAAGGACATTAATGCCTTGCAGCCGGTCGTGGATCTTCTGACCGATAAGGCCAATGTGCTGGTGGTGCGAGCACATGAAGCCGGGGATTTCTCGACTTACCGCCTGCGCCTGGTGAACTCCGTGGCGCAAGCCGAGCAGGACCCGTTCGCGGTCACGGCAGTGATGCCGGGCTTCGATCCGCAACTCGCGGCGGTCGAGTTTTCCTTTAAGGTCGAGTGCGGTCCGGATTTCGATTGTCCGCCGCCCGCGCCCGTCTGTGCGCCAGCCGCACCCACCCAACCGGCAATCAACTACCTGGCGAAGGATTTCGGCAGCTTTAACACGATTATCCAAGATCGCCTGAGCCAGCTTCTGCCGGGGTGGAACGGGGGCGCCAGCGAGGCCGATCTCGGCGTAGCGCTGGCGGAACTAATCGCTTACGTCGGCGACCACCTGAGCTACCAACAGGACGCCGTTGCTACTGAGGCCTATCTTGAGACGGCCCGCCGCCGCGTCTCGCTCCGGCGGCACGCCTTGCTGGTCGACTACCGTGTTCACGACGGCTGCAATGCCCGCGCCTGGATCCACCTGCGAGTTAGCGGCGGTGTCGGCGAGGCGCTGCATCTTGATCGAACCCTAACCCGCTTTTATACATCCGCGCCCGGCATCCCCGCGGCGTTGTTGACAGTGGGCGCCAGCAGTCAGGAGGCGCAGGCGGCGCTAGCCGCCGGCGTGCAGGTGTTCGAGCCGATGCACGACGCGGTCCTGTACCCGGAGCTCAACCGAATCCGTTTTTACACTTGGGGCGACACTGACTGCTGCTTGCCTCAGGGGGCCGTAGAAGCCAGCCTTTGGGGCGCCTATCCGAGGCTCGTGGCCGGCGACGTGCTCATTTTCGAGGAGGTTAAGGGTCCCCAAACTGGAGTTGCGGCCGACGCCGATCTCAGGCATCGATGCGCGGTCCGGCTGACCCAGGTGGCAATTTTGACCGATCCTCTCCAGGACGCCAGCGGGAATCTGAACCAGGTTACTGAAATCCAGTGGTCAGAGGAGGACGGTCTCCCGTTTCCCCTTTGCATCTCCTCGACTTTTCTGGACGCGCAGGGCGGCCAGCAGACCGCGCCGGACGTGAGCGTCGCTTATGGCAATGTGGTGCTGGCCGATAATGGTTTGTCCTTTACTAACAACCCGCTCGGAACGATGCCGCCGCCGCGACTGTATTACCCGCCAAATCCCGGCACCGATCGATGCTCGCTCGCGCCCGCCACTGCTCTACCAGTGCGTTATCGGCCCGTTGTGCCGGACAGTCCGCTAACCCAGGCGGTCCCCCTGACGATCACCGCGCTCACCGGAGTTGGAAATCCGGTCACACCCGCGGTGGTTTCGCTGGGAAGTGGGACGCCGGTCGATTTACTCGATGCGAACGGGTTTGCCTGCCTTACGCTTCAAGCCAGCAATCCGCTGAACTGGCCGCAGAATTTTGGCGTGACGGTCGCGTCCAACCCGAGCAATCCACCAAGCTTCGATCTCTCGGTAGTTTACAATCCACCGGGGGGCTCTGCCGGAATTCATAATCCGATCATCGTAGAGAAATTTCCTAATCTGACGTTGGGTACCGTCACCGCGCAAATCAAGACCAATTCGAAATTACTCCAGGTTCTGCCACCGCTGAATCCGCTAGGTGCCCTGGCTGGATTCCCAGTCGCGCCGACGATGCTGTCGAACACGGGTGCGGTAAATCTACAGGATACGAGCAACCCGCCGGTGACGTACCTCACGCTTGAAGCCAACAATCCGGCGAGTTGGCCGAATCTCTTTGGAGTTCTCGCGAAAGCCAACCAGCAGACTGCGGCCAACTTCGATCTTTCGATTGTCTACGATCCTCCCGCCGGGGTTGGTGTGACGCTCCCGGTAACGGTGGAACCATTCACGGATCTTTCCCTCGCGGACGCGGGCGCTCAAGCCAATCCGGGTTCGGAACTAGTCACGCTGGAAACCTTTGCGCAAGCTCCCGATCCGACGCTTTCCGCCGTGGCGCAGATGAATTTCGACGCGAGTGCCGCCCTTCCGAGTATTACGCTCAACGGTGTTTCCGGTGAGATCACAACCGTTTGGAATCCTCAGCCGGATCTTTTGGAAAGCGGCGCATCCGATCCGGTGTTCGTGGTCGAAGTCGAAGCGGACGCCACGGCGACTATCCGCTTCGGCGATAATGTCAACGGCAAGACTCCCGAGACGGGGACGCGCTTCTCGGCCGACTATCGGATTGGCAATGGCATTGCAGGCAATGTTGGCGCAGACAGCCTGACTCAGATCGTCGCCGACCCCGTCTCGGCCGCTCGTATCGAGGCTTGCCGAAACCCACTTCCGGCGACGGGTGGAATCGCTCCGGAGACTAATGATCAGATCCGCCGACGCGCGCCGCAGGCTTTTCTCACCCAGGAAAGAGCCGTAACCATGGCGGACTATGCGGCGATGACCGAGCTGAATACCCAGGTTGATAGAGCGGCGGCGTCGCTCAGGTGGACGGGGAGCTGGTACACGGTCTTCGTCGCCGTGGAACCCGCCGGGGGCGGGAACCTGACTTCCGTTCTCGGCCAGAGCCTCAAGCGCAGCCTTGAGCGCTACCGGCTGGCGGGCCAGGACCTGGAGTTGGACTCGGCCCAATACGTTTCGCTGCAGATCGGACTGACCGTCTGCGTCGACCCCGACTATTTTCAAGCTGACGTCGAGGGGGCCTTGATGCAGGTCTTGAGCAATCGAATCTTGCCCAACGGCCAGAAGGGCATTTTTTATCCCGATAACTTCACCTTCGGACAGACCGTTTACTTGAGCCCGGTATACGCCGCGGCTCGCGCGGTCGACGGCGTACTCGCCGTCACAGCGACCGCCTTCCAGCCCCAAGGGATCAACACCAGCCAATACCTCGACGCGGGTGAAATGAAATTGGGGCCACTCCAGGTGGCTCGACTCGACAATGATCCGAGTTTTCCCGATCACGGCCAATTGACGTTGGCGATGGAAGGCGGGAAGTAGAGAGCATGAACTGCAGCGGGACCGCGACCTGCACCTGCGGATGTTGCGTTGGCACCAGCGTGCAGACGCCCCAGCCGGAATTCAACCGGCCGGGACTCAGCGCGCTCGCCTATCGCGTGGGAACCTGGGCCACCTTCAAAGAATCGATGAAGGCGCGGCTCTCGAGTGCTTCGTATCCCGCACTGCAGAACCTGAAAACCCGCGACGACGACGACTTCACGATCGCGTTCCTCGACGCGACCGCAATCGTGCTCGATATCCTGAGCTTCTATCAGGAGCGCCTCGCCAACGAGAGTTACCTCCGCACCGCCACGCAGCTCAGATCGTTGACTGAGCTATCGCGGCTGATCGGTTACCAGCCCAAGCCCGGTGTCTCCGCGGCGACCTATGTGGCCTTTAGCCTGAGGCAGGCCCCCGGCCAGCCGCCCGACCCGACCGCTTCACCGATCACAATCCCACAGGGAACTCAGGTCCAAAGCGTTCCGGCGCAGGGCCAAACGCCCCAGACCTTCGAGACCGCGGCGGATATCCAGGCCAAACCCGACTGGAACGCCTTGCAAGTGCAGACCGGCTTACCCTGGGGTGCGGCGAGTAGCGATACACCGCTTTACCTGGCTGGTGCCGCCACCCAGTTGCAGCCCGGCGATTTCTTTTTGGTCATCGGTTCACCGACCGCCCTGAGCTGGTATATCGGGGTGATCGCGACGGTTACGATCGATGGTCAAAACAACCGCACACTAGTCACGTGGAGCGAGGAAATCGGCAGCGGCAGTCTTCAATCAGCGCAAAATGTTCCGGAGTTTTACGCATTTCGCCAGCGTGCCGCACTCTTCGGCTACAATGCGCTCCAGCCTTTCCTGCTCGATCAAAAGCACAATCCATTGCCGGTCGGTCTTCTGGCTGGCACTGGCGACTGGAATTTTCTACCGCCCGGCCAGTCTGATCCGTTTTTTCCGCAGAATTTGGTCGATCTGGATGGAGTTTACTCCAAGATGTTCCCCGGAGGATGGATCGCGCTTATCGTGCCTCGGCTAGTCCGGTCGAGACGCTCACGCCGGCCCTTCTACACGCTAACGGTCACGCTCTACAACGTGAATTCGATCGCTACGATTTCCCGATCTGACTTTGGGGTCAGCGCCAAAATCAGCCGCCTGACAACGGATACGACGACCAATCTGGCGACTTACTACGCGGCGACCCGCGACACTTCCGCACTTGTTCAAAGCGAACAGCTAGCAGTAGCTGAGCAGCCGCTGAACTATCCACTCTACGGCTCGGTCGTCGACTTGGAGGGACTGCGCTCCGATCTCGCCGGCATCGCCGCAGTAGCCATTACGGGCAAGCGTCAAAAACTAACTGTGGCCGACGGGATCACGCTGTCATTTCAACCAGGCGACGGAACCCAGCGGATGACCTTGAATCCCGGCGACATCCTGACCCTGTCTGATCCGGCGCTCACGCCGCTGCCACTGAATCCGGATGGGTCCATTGTGACTGCCGCCTGGGGGCCCTCTGGTGCTGGTCCGCAGACCTTATACGTGGAAGACGCCGGCGGCCGGCCGGGTACGGTTGACGCCTTCCTGAGTAATTTCAACTTGTTGCCCTCGGGCGCCCAAGACCCGCAGGTGAGCGAATACGCCCTGGTTTCCTCGGTGAACGCCTCTCCCACACCCTATCCGCACACCCGCTTCCAGCTGCAGGGGAACCTGAGCAATTGCTACGACCGGACCGCGACGACAGTGAATGCAAACGTGGGTCTCGCCACCGCCGGGCAGTCGGTCAGCGAGATCATGGGCAGCGGCAACGCGTCTACACCCGATCAGGGTTTCACTCTGAGGCAATCTCCCCTGACCTATGTTCAGGCCACAACTCCCAGCGGTATGCAGAGCACCCTGCAAGCGCGGGTGAACGGAGTGGCTTGGAGCGAAGTGCCGAGCCTCTATCAGCAGCCGCCTGCGGCGCAGGTTTTCGCCACGCTCAACCAGTCCGACAGTACCACCGATGTCTTGTTCGGCGGTGACGGCGAGGGCGCTTTACTGCCCACCGGCCAAAACAATGTGCAGGCGAACTACAGAATCGGCTCGGGATCCGCGGGGAACGTCGGCGCCGGGACAATCACGACTTTGCTGGACCGGCCGTTGGGGGTTTGCGGCGTTTTCAACCCGCAAAGCGCCACTGGGGGACAAGACCCCCAGTCGATCGAGGATATCCGCGTGAACGCGCCACAGACGGTTTTGACCCTGGGGCGGGCGGTCTCGATCGTCGACTATCAAAACTACGCGTCCAGCTTCGCGGGGATCGCCAAGGCTTACGCCATCTGGATCCCCAACGGCCCGGGCCGGGGGGTCTTCCTTACTGTGGCTGGAGTCAACGGGGCAGCGTTGCCCAACAACGGCCTCACGATCATAAACCTCGTGAGATCGTTGCGGAGTTATGGCAATCCACTCGTCCCGATTTTGGTCCGCAGCTATGTAGAAACCCTCTTCAGTTTTGCGGCCGCTGTGCAGTACAACCCGTCCTACGATCAGCCCACGGTCCAGGCCCAGGTGCAGAACACACTCACCGGGACTTTCAGCTTTGCGGCGCGATCGTTTGGCCAGGCCGTTTCGGTCGATGAAATATCCGCAGTTATCCAGGGTGTCGCCGGGGTCGTGGCCGTGAATGTCACCGGGCTGCGAACGACGAGTTCGAGCACGGGCGGCGATCTCTCTGCCTCCGGAGTTTCGACCATTAGCAAGTTGATCCGATGGAACGCGCAGGCTATCTCGCTGCGCCATCCATTCGTTAAACCCACAAACCTGCTTTGTGCTTACCTCCCGGTTGCGAGCGCGGAAACGATACCGCAGCCGGCGGAGATTCTGGTAATCGACCCCACGCCAGGCGCCGTGACCCTGAGGGTGATGTCATGAGCTTCGACGGCGAGAAGTTATTCAAACTGCTGCCGGCCCTCTACCGACTCAGAGACGCTCAATCGGCGCCGCTGAACCCGACGGACGCAGCTCAACTGGCGGTGCTGCAGTCCCTTCCGGCAGCCTCTTTGACGGTCGTGCAGCAGACCCAACTCGAGCAACTTCTCGCCAGCTCGCGTGGACCACTGCAGGCCTTGATGATGCTGGTCGCGGAACAACTCGCGGCGCTCGAAGAGGATTTGGACCAACTCTACGACGACCAGTTTATCGAGACCTGCGCCAACTGGGTTATCCCCTATATCGGCGATCTGATCGGATACCAATCGATCAAGGGTGTTGCGCCGGCCGTTGCGAGTCCCCGCGCCGAGGTCGCCAATACCATCTCTTTCAGACGCCGCAAGGGCACGGCCCTGGTACTTGAACAGCTCGCCCGCGACATTACCGGCTGGAGCGCTCACGCGGTCGAATTTTTCCTGCGCCTGGCTGACACCCAGTACATGAACCATATCCGGCTCCACGATCATTACGCGCCCGATCTGCGCCGCTGGGAGCCTCGCGTCTACATGGACAGCGGTTTTGATGCTACGGCTCACACTGTCGACATCCGGCGGATCGCGGTCGCAAGGGGCCGTTACAATATCCAGAACGTCGGAATCTTTCTCTGGTCCCTCAACGCGTACAGCCTAACGATGTCATCGCTGACCCCGTTGACCGCCGCGCCGCAATGCTTTCGCTTCAGCCCGCTGGGGCGAGATATGGAGCTATTCACGAATCCGATCTCCCAAGGAGCGGATATCACGGCGCCGGCGCAACCGTTCAACGTCGCCGATCGGCTGCAGCGCCACGTTCTGTGCCGGGACCTCGAGCAGATCCAGGCCAAAAACGCCCCCGGGCTCTATTATGGCGTGGGAAAGAGCCTGGCCTTGTATGTCGACGGCGTCCTCAAGAACAAAATTCAGGTTTGTGACCTGTCCGGCACCGATGGTCATTGGGCTAATCTGCCATCAGGAACCTCATACCCATACGACGCCGCGATCGACCCGCACCTCGGCCGAATCGCGCTGCCGCCCGTAGCGGGATCCTCGCCCAACGTGCAGGTGTCCTTCTATTACGGCTTTAACGCTGATCTGGGCGGTGGCGAATACCCTCGCGCCAGCACTTTCACCGGTACCGCGGCGCAGGTCGTCGTCCACGTAACCAAAACGCCGACCACATCAACCGACTTTACCGATATCCACTCAGCACTGAGCGCGCTTCCGGGCGACGGCGTGGTCGAGATCGCCGACAGCAATGTCTACCTAGAGCCCGGGTTGACGGTGACGGTGAAACCCGGCGGACACATAGAACTGCGCGGCCGTGACGGCTGCCGCCCGGTCCTGATCTTGAGCGGCGAGATAGTCGTGACGGGCGCCAACGGCGCGTTCGATCTGAACGGGTTGCTGGTGACGTCGGCGATCGCTCCATTGGTGAGCGCTCCCGCCAGCACGCTGCCGACGGCGCTGATCCATGTAGAGGCCCCGGGGCCGGCGGGAAGCCCTCAGCTCAGCCATCTCGGTGTCAAGCACTGCACGCTGGTTCCGGGCTGGGCGCTGACACCGCAGGGCGATCCGGTCTACGGGGCTCAGCCGGTTTTGATCGCGGAACCTGCGGCGCTGCAGGTGGTCATCGATAAATCGATCCTCGGCGGCATGTGGATATCCGAAACGGCCACGGCTAACGTCGCCGACAGCATCGTGGACGCTACCGGCCGGACTGCTGTCGCCTACGCGGCGCTGGATGGAACAAAGGGTGGAGGCGCCCTGACGCTTCAAAGCTGCACAGTGATCGGGAAGGTTCACGCGACCCTCTTGAGCCTCGTGTCGGACAGTATCGTGTGGGCCGGCTGGGCCACGGCGGACACTTGGGCCGGACCGCTTTGGGCTGATCGCAAGCAGGAAGGATGCGTCCGGTTCAGCTATGTACCGGCGGGTTCGGTGATACCCCGGCAATTCGAATGCGTGGTGGAGGGGTACGGAACCAGCTTCAAAGCCTGGGCGGCTTCGACAATCACAGCCGTGGGGCAATTGATTAGCGCCACCGCGTCCGGTGCGACTTTCGTCTATCGATGCACGGTCGGCGGGACGACCGGCAGCAGCCCGCCGAACTTCTCCGCGGTCCATGGGTCGATCGTGACCGACGGCACGGCGGCCAACGGCGTAACATGGCAGAACGTGGGCACGCTGGGCATCACGCCCGGGCCGTTGTTCACCTCCTTGCGTTATGGCGACCCCGGTTACGCAAAGCTACTCGCCCAGACTGACGACAGTATACGGCGCGGGGCGGATGACGGTGGGGAAATGGGGGGGTTCCATTTCGTGCTGGCACCGCAACGCGAAACTGACCTCCGGGTGCGGCTTCAGGAATACCTTCCGGTTGGGCTGGAATTTGGCATCTTTTACGAAACTTGATCCTGAAGAATAAGGCTCCCGACTAAACGAAACGTGCGAACTTAAACAAACCCGCGGGCTATTGTCGGCTCGCTGAAACTGCGACTCATCCCGATCTCGTTCTGTATCGGAAATGTAGTCCTCGACTCGAACGGGCAACCATATGAGCTTCGACAGCAGCCGCTTCACTTTTAATCCCTGGAACGACTTTCTCGGCGTTGTGATGCAACAGGGACGGGTCCAACTGGACTCCGACTGGAACGAATGGCAAGCTGAGTTCGCCCGCCGCGTCCAGGCCGGTACTTTGGACATCATGGGGCGCGCGGTGACGCCCGCCACCACGCCCGACGCCTTCAAGATCAGCCTCGACTCTACCGGAAAACATGTCCTGATCGGGCCCGGGCGGATGTACGTCGATGGGCTCCTGGTGGAGAATCATGGGCTGGCAAAGAACGCCCAGTGGGATCCGGCGCTCGCCGAGATGTCGGGAGCGCCCGCGGCGCCGCCCAAGCCCACGGAAGTCGATCTGGATTTCACCGCGCAACCGTATCTTCTCGAAGCACCGATGCCCACGACTAACGGACCTTTTCTGTTTTACCTGGATGTCTGGCGCAGAGCGGTCACCTACCTCGAGTATCCGGACCTCGTCGAGAAGGCAGTTGGAGTAGATACGACCGGCCGTATCCAGACCGTCTGGCAGGTGAAGTGGCTTGACGTGAGCAGCGTTGCCGGTGGTGTGACCTGTGCAACTCCAGATTCGTCGATCCCTTGGCCACCACAACACCTGCCGTCGGGCGCCCAGCTAACCACCAGCGTCGTGCAGCCTTCGACCCCAGCTGGACCCTGCTGCCTGAACCCGTCCACTGGCTACACGGGGATGGAGAATCAGCTCTATCGCGTGGAAATTCATCAGGGGAGCTTTGATGCCTCCGGCAACCCGACTACGGGCCCTACCTTCAAATGGTCGCGGGACAACGCGTCGGTGATCACGGCGGTCACTGCGATCACTGGCAATGCGACCAGTCAGCTGACGGTACAAAGCACCGGGCGTGACAATGTGCTCTGCTTCAAGCCCGGCGATTGGATCGAAATCACCGACGATTATTTGGAGTTCATGGGCCAATCCGGTGAATTGCACCAGATCGGCACCGACACCACCGCCGTGAGTAAGACGCTCAATACCATCACGTTGCAGACGGCGGTTTCGCCGACACTCCTCGGACGGCTTACCTTCGGTTATCACACACGCATCCGCCGCTGGGATCAGAGCGGCACTGCGGCGGGAAGTAGTGGCATTGCGGTTACGACCGGAACTCCAATCACTCTCGAAAGCGGTGTGACGGTCGAATTCAGTTTGAATCCCACATTGGGGAATTTCAACGTCGGCGACTTCTGGACCTTCGCCGCGCGCGCAAGCGACGGTGAGGTGCAGTGCCTCACAAACGCCCCTCCGATGGGCATTCATCATCATTACGCACGGCTGGCGGTGGTGACTTTTCCCTCGACCCCCGCGGACTGTCGGGTGGCATGGCCACCCTCCGCAAATGGGAACTGCTGCTGCAGAGTGACGGTGCAGCCCACCGATCTCACCGGCGGCGTTACGCTGCAGACCATCATCAGCAGCTTTCAGGGCGTACCAGCCCCCACCGAGATCTGTCTCATGCCTGGGACTTACTCGCTCGACGCGCCCCTCCGGTTCACGTCCGGGCAGTCCAATATCGGCCTTAAAGCTTGCCAGGACGGTACTGTCGTAATTCAGGCGCAGCCCACGCTGCTGAGCCAGTTTGGCGACGGGCTAGTGGTGTTCGACAACGTAAACAGTGTATCGCTGCGTGGCATTAAATTCCTTCCGCCGGCGTCGCCCTTTTCGCCTGCAGCGGGCCACTTTGCCGGCATGCCCGTCAGCAACTTCGATCCCGATGTGGTCTCGATGGTGAACAACCTGGTGGTCGCGATCGGAGTCCGAGCAGTAAACTGCTCCGGCCTGATGGTCGAAGACTGCGAATTCGATTTCGCCCCCTTTGCGGCAGCTATTGCGAACCCCAATTTCAACCCCAACGCACAGCCTTTTGGCGTGGGAATATTCGCCAGCGGCCAGTCGAGCGAATGGAAGATCACCGGGAACACGTTTGAAATCAGCGGGACGCCCGCAGGCGGGCCCGGTAATTTCCTCGCGGGCGTTCTGGTTGCGCCCCAGGTCGCGTTCAAATCCGCTGGTGCTTCAACGTCGATTGCAGGGCTTGGCGGCGGGCCCACCAACCTCCTGGCAGGTTCAACCGCCTCGGCGGTTGAACCGGGAGTGCAGAAAGAACAGCTACTTATTAATCGTCCTAACCCGATCCTGGGCAACGTTGGGGTTTTCCAGAAAGGCGGAACCTCAACGCCTAACCCCGCTGCCGAGGGTGGTATCGTATTGCCCTCGTCCCTCGACGACACCGTTCTCGAGGACAATTCCTTTGTGGAGTTAACTATCGCGGCCCTAGTGCTGGGCGCAGCAGAAACGGTTCAATTCGCGCGAAACGAGGTGGAAAACTGCACCGCCGGGTTCTGGCTGGTGTCCCCTCTGCAGGCCAGTAACATTCCGTTCGATCCGGGTAACGTCGCCTTGGCCGGCTTGGCGATCGCGATGGGCTACCCCTTGCCACAGGGCGATACGACAGCGACCGCGCCGGCCACGCAGAAGACGGTTACGGTTCCAGCCGCGCCCGCGTCCGTGCGGATTTATGCGGGCTCCACCAACCCATATACCGACAGCCAGGGAAACGCGTGGCTGCCGGACGCAATCTCGTCTACTTCCTTCACCGTTACTGATGGCAAGCTCGGCGGCCCGACTTCCGCATCAATTTCAGGAGCTACCCCATCGACCTCAGATCAGGCGCTCTATCAGTCCGAACGCTTCGGCCAGAGTTTCAGCTACACTTTTAACAACCTGCCGACCGGCTATTACCAAGTCACTCTGAAGTTCGCGGAAATCTTCTACAACGCGAGGAACAAGGGAACCCGGATTTTCGATGTGGCCATCAACGCCACACAGGTCCTAACAAACTTCAATATCGAAGCAGACGCCGGAGCGAACGTGGCCGACGACAAGATATTCAATAATATCGTGCCAAACGCGCTAGGCGAGATTGTGGTCCAGTTTACCGGGACCTCTCTAGACAATACGGATCACAACGCCAAGGTCGGAGCCATCGCGGTCGATCCGCAGTGGAATGGGGTACTGCCCAGCTCCCTACAGTCCCAGAACTCAAACGAGCTTCCTTTCTTTTATTGGCAATTAGCCCAGTTGGCCCAGCAGGGATTCGTTCCCCCAAGCGCTGTGACCTCCCCGCTGCGCCTGCGGATGAATGACAACGAAATGCTGGGGTTGTCTTCGGTAGGCATCCTGGTGCTGGGAGACGATCAGGTACTGGATCCGAAAGCCAGTTCGCTGATGATGACCGGCAACCGCGTGACTACCACGCTTGAGTCTTTGTTCTTCGAAGACTTGGGCAAGCCCGACGCGTCTTATTTTCTCTTTACCACCGTAATCAGTTGCCTAACCCGCTGCGTAGTTTCATCGAACATGATTGTGAACGACGCCACGATTGGGGGATTCTTCGAAAGGAGGTCGAGCTTTTGGCTGGATGACTCCAGCGGCCCGCCGTCTCCCCTTGCGCAAACCGTTCCGCCACCTGAAATCATGGTGTCAGGCAATGTGTTCCAGGGCGGGGTACTGATCACGCCGGCGCCGAACACGAATTCGTGGAATTTCCTTAATACCATGACTCCATAAGACGTCGGGTGCGGACGACAGAGGTTGACCATGTTTGCTCCGAAGGTCGAAAAGGCACAATCGAAAACCGCCACGCGTTCTGCGCACGCCCTGCTGCTGGCCCAGCAAAATTCGAGCCCGGCCACGACCCAGTTTGACGCCGTGCTTGCGGGAGAGGCCGAACGGAGGCAAATCCTGGATCAAACGGCGATACCGGTTCTGTCGTGGGATTTCGGCAAGATTCCGCTGTTCCCGCCTGAGCGAGCATATCGCTCCCACGGATCATCCCGGCAGCCGGGCATAATCCAGGCGAAACTCGTTGTCGGACGGGCCAACGATCCGCTCGAACATGAGGCCGACAGCGTTGCCGACCAGATCATGCGCATTCCGGCGCCGCAGGCCGCGATCTCCGCCGCAGCGCCCGACCTCCGCCGCGCTTGCGCCGCCTGCGCGGACGAGGAGGTGCAGAGGAGCGCGCTTTCTCCGGCCGTGGTGGGCGGCAACGCTGTGCCGGCCGCGGTGCATCGGGTGCTGGCGCAGCCGGGGCGGCCGCTCGATGCCGACACCCGCGCCTTCTTTGAGCCTCGCTTCCGTAGGAATCTCGGCCATGTCCGCTTGCACGACGACGATCGCGCTGCCCAATCCGCTCGTGCCGTTGGCGCCCACGCCTACACCGTTAGCAATAATATAGCCTTCGCCAACAAGGTCGACACCGCGAGCGATAGCGGTCGACGCCTGCTGGCTCACGAACTCACCCATACGGTCCAGCAAGGAGATGGCGCAACGGCGCGACAGATGCCGCAGCTCCAGCGCCAGGCGCTTGCAGGGACCGATTCGGAAGCGATGAAGGATCCGGATTGCCCGCCCGAAAGGCCCTATCGATGGGGACCGAAGCGAGGCCCTGGCGGCGCCGATCCAGCCGTCGTCGCGCCGTGCATGGCGACGCCGACACCGCACTCTCAACGGAACCCGCTCTCGTCGGGAACGGCTCTCGAGCAGCCTCCGGCGGAATCACAGGTGCCGCCGAGCCCAGTGCCACCCGCCACCACGCCCCCCCAACCGGCACAATTGCCTCAGGCGGCGGCGCCCAGCGCGCCGGCCCTGTCACCGCATTTCGGCTCCAAGGACCAGCCCGCGGGAGGCGAAGGTCGTGAATATGATTTCGAAGACGATCCGCTGAGTTCGGGCGGCTTCGGCCCCAACGATGCGACGATCCGGGTGCGGCCCGGGCCGGTGCGGTCAACGTTGATCCGGCCCGGGACCGCGCAAGCAACGCCGGTCCAGCCACGAATGACTGACCTCGACGGCCAAACGCTTCTCCGTCCTCAACTCAGCGATCCTGCCGCATGGACACAGGACTTTCTGGTGTTCTTCAACCTCTCGCCCGCGCTGGATCCGCTGTCGACCGGGCCGGAGCCAAGCCAAAAATATCTGTTCAGGAGGGCCATCCTCCAACGCTTTCTCAATCTCGATCAGGTTATCGATATAGTCATTGAACAGGGCGCACTCGACGGTCATAAGATCTCGCGCGATATGGCGTTGAGCGCGATCCTCGCCCGAGTCCCAGCCTCCACGCCACCCGGGCCGAGCACAAGCCGCGCGGCCGTTTACCTTAGCGTTTCTGCGGTGCGCACCGGGCATCAGGATACCTCGACCGGGAAATTTACGCAGCCTGACCAGCCGGGCGTTCAAGAGGCTTTCCAAGTGACTTGGGAGATTCACGAGGAGAATAAGTCGGGACCTGAACTTTCCTGGACTGGCCAACTCACGGAGTTCCGCGATGCGCCGGGCGGTCCGCTGAAACCTCCCGGCCAGTGGAAGCTTCAGAGCGCGTATACGGGACCTCAAGCAGCCTGGGTATTCGCATTTCTAAAAGGATCGCTGCAGATTGGACCTATCGCCCAAGCGCTCGGCGGCGGCGCGCGGGCGCAGCAATCGGCCAGTACCACCATCAAAATGGTTTGGACCGGCCAGGTCGCGCTTGGCGGGCAATTGGTTTTTGTGATTCCAGGCACCGGCGAGCATCTACAGATTGGTGGCCAATGGGCCGCGGCACTTACGGCACCGGCAGGCGCGCCCTCGACGGTGGACTTCGCTGAAAGCGCCGTTCTCCAATGGAAGTTTTAAGCGCAAGATAAAGCCACCTCAGATTTTACGAGGTACATGACGGCTTTGGCCACTCACGGCGGAAGTGTTGCAACTTTGAAAACGGTAAGGGAGGAGGCCCCCCGAAAAGAACTGGGTGTCCAGGTCTCAGGCCGCCAGCTCGACCAGGCTGTCGATGATCAGGTTCTGTCGGCAAACATCATTGTCGCTGACCCACCGCGCCTGCCCTTCCGCGGCATGTTTATCGCCTCGTATCCGGCGAGCGCTCGGCGCGCGGCGTCGAAGGCGCGAAAGCTCTGCTTGGCCTTCACGCGGCGTTAGATCGCAGGATGGTCCTGCTCCAGGATATCGTTCGTCCAAATATTAGACCGGTCGATGGCGGCAGCGCCGGCGCGGAGTTCCTCCCTACTTCATTCCCGCAATTGCTGAAAGGCGGGCCTTATCGGTGTTGATGACACGGCGTTGCGGGTGCGAGGGATCGCTGAGCGTTTGGCCGCCGCGGCGTCGCGCCACGCCGACAGCTGAAGATTGGAAGATTGAAGATCGGGTTGCGTGCTTCACTGGCGCGTCAGCCTACCGGCCGCCGCGCCAAAGTTACAAAACATCTTTCTCTAGAGATGCTGTAAGCGTTCGTCCGCTCCTGGTGCTACCAAGCCCAGGAGACTCACGCAGACTGTGGAAGTGAAGTACGGTGCTCAAACCGAACCCCGTAACGATCACTACGAGATGACTGTTAATCCTTCGCGGGAGGTCGAATAGACTCGAGCCCAGGTCAGGGGAATCGCGTTTCGCATATGTAGATTCGGCCGACTTTTGCGGTAGTGTCGTGAAGGTTCAGCAAAATCGCGAGAAGCGAAAGGTCATGGTATGCGGGTGAAGAGAAACGTCACCGAATCCTTTGGCGAGGATGCACACCATGACCGAGAGCAAGCATAAGGTTGGAAGAATCGATTTAAAAGCGCTGGCCGGCGGGGACCGGGATTTCCTGCGGGAGCTGATTCGGACGACGCTGCAGGAAGTGCTGGAAGCGGAAATGACGGAAGCCCTTGGCGCGGCCAAGGGCGAACGCACCACGGGACGCAACGGTTACCGTTCGGGCTACTATGGGCGCAGCTTGATCACGCGGGTGGGCAAGCTGGAATTACGCATACCGCAGGATCGCACGGGCCAGTTTTCGACCGAGCTGTTCGAACGTTATCAACGCTCGGAGCGCGCGTTAGTAGCGGCGTTGGCGGAGATGTACGTACAAGGAGTCTCGACCCGCAAGGTCAAGGCGATCACCGAGGAGTTATGCGGGCATAGCTTTTCGGCATCCTCCATCAGCACGATCAATAAACGCCTGGATCAGAGCCTGGCCCAGTTCGCAGCGCGGCCGTTGAGCGAAGCCTTCCCCCACCTGATCGTCGATGCCCGCTACGAGCGCATACGCGAGGCTGGCGTGATTGTCAGCCATGCCGTACTGATTGCGATCGGCATCGACTGGGACGGTCGCCGCCAGATAGTGGGGGTAGAACTCGCCAATCGGGAAAGCCGCTCGAGCTGGAGCGACTTCCTGCGCGGACTCAAGGCGCGCGGACTTAACGGCATGGAACTAGTCGTCTCCGACGATCACGCGGGGCTTAAGGCCGCGATTCGTGAGGTCCTGCCGGAAGCCGTCTGGCAGCGCTGCTACGTCCATTTCCTCCGCAACGCGCTGGACTACGTACCACGCAAGGTCGATGACGATTGTCTGCAAGAGCTGCGCTGGCTTTACGCCCGCCGCGATTTGGCCGAGGCCCGCAGCGATCTAACGGCCTGGTTGGCGCGGTGGGCGGGCAAATACCCCCGGCTCACCGCCTGGGTTGAAGAAAACCTCGAAGAAACCCTGAGCTTCTATCGACTTCCACGCCAGCACCATAAGCATCTCAAGAGCACTAATATGCTCGGAACGCTTAACCGAGGAGATCAAACGCCGCACCCAGGTGGTGCGGATCTTTCCCAACGCGCAGAGCTGCTTGCGTTTAATCCGAGCGCTGGCCGTCGAGACCCATGAGAACTGGCTCGAGCAGCATCGCTATCTCAACATGGAGGAATTACGCGAACACAAAAAGCTCATCATGCGGCAAGCTGCCTAACCCGCCGCGGGCGCTGCGCTGAGCTCTCCCCAAAGGCTCCGCTCCGCGCCCGCGGTTCACTGCGCCCACGTGCCTTTGACCCTTTTGCTGAACTTGACGCACACAACTACTTTTGCTTGAAGCGCTGGGGAATCGCCGTTAGTGAATAGCGCCGTGAATGCCCGACAATCAGGCCTGGCGAAGAAGACTACTGGTGCTATTCTGGACCCGTTGCACTGGCCGAGAGGCCTCATTGACTGCTAGTGAAAACATTTGGGCAAGTGATTACAGAGGCTCGCAAACGGGCCGGCATAACCCAAAAGGAGGTTGCCGAACGTCTCAGGCGCGAAGACGGAAGACCGGTTGACGCGCCCTACTTGAACGCGGTGGAACATGACCGGCGGCGTCCACCACCCAACTACCTGATTGAGCAGCTCGCACAGATCATCGGAATCTCCGCCGAAGTGCTCTTTTTCCGTGCCAACCGCATGCCCGCCGAGATGGAGGGCGATCCTGAGCAACAAGAGGTCGAGGCCGCCTACCAGGCCTTCCGCAAAGCGCTGAAAGACACCACGTCCGGCAAGCGGAAAAAGGATGAAAGAGTATCGCGATCCACTCGGACGACCGATTAGACGGCTGTATCTCAGACTGGATGTTTTGGACAAGCGGTGCGAGGGCGTAATCCGCGAATTCATGGAGCGCCGCTCGGGTGGCTATAGATTGCCGATTCCCACCAACGAGCTCGTCAGGCTGATTGAGGAGCGAGCCGCCAAGTTCGACCACTACGCCAAGCTTCCTCCCGGAATCCACGGACAGACCTCGCTTTACTATGACCGTCGACCGAAGGTTAAGATTTCGGACCGACTCTACGGAGCCGCCAGCGATCATCTCGAAAGGACAACGCTCACGCACGAATTCGGCCACGTTTGGTTGCATGCGCCGCTGTGGCTCGAGGCCGGCAAGCTCAGGGCCGGAACGGCAGGCCCAGTTTGGACGTGTAATCGTGAGGCGCTCATCGAGGCTCCGCAACGCGACTGGATGGAATACCAGGCGGGCTGGGTGTCGGGAGCGCTGCTGATGCCAGCGACGGCGCTCCGCGCGTGGGCCGCAGAGCTCGCCACGCATCTCAACGCGCAGTTGCCCTTTCTGGTGCTGTCGAAGGCAGGCGGTCAACTGATCTATAGGGTCGCCGAACGCTGCGATGTATCTCAACTGGCAGCGCGAATCCGCCTACTGAAATTGGGTTTGCTGATAGAAGAGCAATAAGCCTGCCCTCGAATCGTTCTGATATACTGGAATTTGACAATACAGAGGCAAGAAGCTAACGTCGCTCGTAGGGCTGCTCGCCAAAAGATATTTGACCTTCCATTTCGAGATCGCAGCGGCAGCTTGAATTCCAGCCTGTGAGGCGCGAGTCGAGGATGTCTATGGATTCGCCGGTACTCAAGCGATTGGAGAGTGCGGTCGACGAACTCTCTAAGACGGTGACGGAGCTGCAAGCCAGGGCGGAAAGCGACTCTCATCATGAGGCTCAGTCGTCGCGCGAATATCTTTCGGTCAAGGAACTCGCTCTGCTTATTCCCTATCGTGAACAGACCATCCGGAATTTGATAAGCACGGGAGAGTTCAAGGAAGGGCTACACTATTACAAGCGACGCCGAAGAGTGGTCTTCAGGTGGTCTGCCGTCCAACTGTGGCTAGGCGATTCTGTACCGTCCGAAGAAGCCGAAGCGCCTTTCTATCCGGTGCATCATGCCCGTACGCGTAAAGCACGGGAAACTGTTCTTTGATTTCTCCTGGCGCGGTATCCGCTGCAAGGAGTACACGGGCTTGGCCGATACTCCAGAGAATTGGCGGCGCTGCGTGCAGAAGATAGCGGCGGTTGATCGTGCGATTGCGCGAGGCACTTTCGATTATCGTCAACACTTTCCTCGTGGCAGCCGCCTTCACCTGTTTTTTCCTGACGCGCGCTTGCACGACGGTGCGGCCACGACTTTCGCCGATTACATTCTGCGATGGCATAAGCAGCGGTCTCCTTTTCTGCCAAACGGAAGCGTGGGCACTGGTGCCGAACTTCATCCGTCGACCTGGATTCACGACGAAAGCTTAATCCGACGGCATTTTGTCCCTGCTTTTGGTCCGTTGCGTCTCGACGAAGTCGATGTGGCGCGATGCCGCGAGTTTCGGCGGACCTTGGTTGACGGCGGGCTCGGGGGGAAGACCGTCAGCAACATCGTTGGTCTTCTCCACAAGGCCTTCAATGATGCGGTCGAGGACGGCCTTATCGAACGCAATCCGGTCCTTCGAGCGTCCAGCAGACGGCTCAGCAGTCGGCGGCAGCGGCTCACCGCTGATCCCTTAACACCTCACGAAATAGAAGGCTTTCTTTCCAGAGTTCCGGAAGCTTTTCGTGACTTGTATTCGATCTGGTTTCAGGTCGGATGGCGTTCCTCGGAAATCGTGGCTCTCCGCTTCGGTTGGCTCGATTTCAACCGCCAAACCATAGTTCTCCAGCGCGCTCGAATCCCTCGCTGGGGTGGGGTTGAAGCGGAGCCGAAGACGGGTCGGCGCCTGGTGGACTGCTCCTATGCACCAGAGATTTTCCGGGTGCTTGCCCAAATTCGTAATAGTAGGGCACATGTTGCCGGTGAGGATTTTGTCTTCGTTAACAGCGACGAGGTGCCGCTATCTCAGGAGTGGCTCAACAAGCGAATCTGGAAGCCGACCCTCAGGCGCGCGGGCATTCGCGAGCGCGGCCAGTACTGCATCCGCGACACTTTCATAACGTTGTCCTTGTCAGCCGGTGAAGATCCCGGTTGGGTCGCCCGCGTTTGCGGCACCTCTGAACAGATGATTTTCCGGCACTACCGAAGCTGGATTCCGGGCCTGCAGACCGGAGCTGGTAACAAGATCACAGCGGCGCTTTCGTCGGTTCTCAAGCCTCAAGATCGGGGTTTGCCGTCCCCCAAACCGTCCCCCGCCAGCGAGGAAGGGACAGAAACCCAACAAAGTCAACCACTTAGGATGGTGGAGGCGGGGGGAATTGAACCCCCGTCCGAAGATCTTCAGACTACGGCCACTACACGCTTAGTCCGCGATTTGGAGCTCGCCCGCAGAACGCCCACGAACGGGCTGCCTGCGAGCCAGCCAATTGTAATTTCGGGCTACCGACCAATTGGCGAACGACGGCTCCCTAGCCCACTAAATGACGTCCCGACCCGCTGTCATGGGCGAACAGCGGCGGAACGCTAGCGGCCCTTAGGCCGCCAGAGCGTAACCGTTATTGTCTGCGGGTAAATTTCGCAGTCTGTTTGTTTAACGGGCCAACAGTACCCCGGCGTGCGACCATAACCCTCTAATCCCCGTCGAACCCGTTCGCCCCCGGGAATCGCCAACCTGTCTGTCTCGGCAGGATCGGTCGAAAAATCGGTTACAACCACTAATCTATGCACGTTGCGGCCGTGCCGCAACCCAGACTGGCTCGTCGGCGCTGAAGGGTCGTGAAGGCGCGATTACGCGACGGCAGCCGCAAATCGCCTTTTGGTGCGCCGCCCGGTAACATAGCGGATCCGATGGTCGAATCGAGCTCGCCGCAGATCGCGCGCACCGTCCTGGTAACCGGCGGCGCCGGTTTTATCGGATCGCATCTGACCGACGCGCTGCTAGCGCGCGGGTTACGCGTGCGCGTGCTCGATAACTTCGCCACCGGGCTCCGGACCCAGCTCAATCCGGCCGCCGACCTGATCGAAGCGGATATCCGCGACGGCGACGCTATCCGCCGCGCTTTCGACAGCGTGGATTGCGTCTTCCATACGGCCGCGCGACCGCGCGTGATGTTCTCGATCGAGCGCCCGCTCGAAGCCCACATGACCAACGTGGTCGGCACGCTCAACGTGCTCCTCGCGGCGCGCGACGCGCGCGTCCGGCGCGTCGTCTTTTCGGGTTCGTCGGCGGTCTATGGCGATCAACCGGTAATTCCCCTGCGCGAATCGATGAACCCGAATCCGCTTAATCCGTATGCCTTACAGAAGCTGACCGGTGAG
>Ga0074045_10000619_pt1 | contig 34662 bp, 33 predicted proteins | sample BogForMeECP23OM2_FD_94442 | JGI IMG/M metagenome (GOLD analysis project Ga0074045, IMG submission 94442) | Bog forest soil microbial communities from Calvert Island, British Columbia, Canada - Bog Forest MetaG ECP23OM2 | ecosystem: Environmental > Terrestrial > Soil > Wetlands ...
ATTCATGGCGGAAATCCTCTCGGCTGAGATCGGTTCTAGGCAAACCCAGATCTGAACCTAGCAGGATTTCCGTCAAGTCTTACGAAATTGTCTTGGACAGGTGTGGTCGGGGACCTGCCCCACTTCTACGTCTCGGCGGGCGCGGGTTTCGCCATGGTGACGTTCCGTCGCGCGCGGCGGAGGATGCTCGACACCGCCCGGTAGAGCAGAAGCGCAGCCACCAGCGCGGCGTACAACACAGGCAAACGGATGTCCGATTTGACCAGCCAGTAGTAATGGATCACGCCGGCGACGGCGGTCGCGTAAATCAACCGGTGCAGACGTTGCCAGCGCTTGCCGCCCAGGCGGCGGATCCAACCTTTGGTGGACGTGAGCGCCAGCGGCAGCATCAGCACGAACGCGGTGAAACCAGCCGTGATGAACGGGCGCTTGGCCACATCCTTCCAGATCTCGTGGAAGTCGAATAGCTTGTCGAACCACAGGTAGGTGAGTAGGTGGAGGCAGCCGTAAAAAAACGCGAACAGGCCGATCATGCGGCGGAAGCGGATCAAATCCGGGATACCCAACAGTTTGCGCAGCGGCGTGATGGTGAGCGTAATGACAATCAAGCGCAGGGTCCAGTTTCCGGTGAGGTGAGTGAAGAAATCGAGCGGATTCGGCGGCAGGCTCGGTACCAACACGCGCCACACGACTCCGGTCAAATCCGGCTGCAGGACGTATGCGAGGGCCACTGCCACCAGGTGGCCGAACGGCGCCAGGCAGAGCAGGAATACGACGATCTTGGTCCAGCGGCTTTTGAACATGGCTTAATAGTATTTCCGCAGATCCATGCCGGAGTAGAGACCGGCCACCTGATTCGCGTAGCCATTGAACATCTGCGTGGGATGGTTCTTGAAGAACGAAGGCAACCGCTGTTCCTTGGCCTGGCTCCAGCGCGGGTGATCCACTTCGGGGTTGACGTTGGAGTAGAACCCATACTCGCGCGCGCTGGCCATATTCCACGTAGTGGGCGGCTGGCTGCTCACCAGCTTGATTTTGACCAGGGATTTGGCGCTCTTAAACCCGTATTTCCACGGCACCACCAGCCGCACCGGAGCGCCGTCCTGCGGCGGCAGCGTTTCTCCGTACATACCCACGCAGAGCAGCGCCAGCGGGTGCATGGCTTCATCCAGGCGCAGGCCTTCGACGTACGGAAAACCGATGCCCGCCGTGTCTGGCCGCGCCAGCGGCATCTGTCGCAGGTCCCAATCGCTCTCGAAGGCCACATATTTGGCTTTCGCCGTGGGCTGAACCAGGTTGAGCAGCGCGCTCAGCGAATAGCCAATCCAGGGCACAACGATGGACCACCCTTCCACGCAGCGATGACGGTAAATGCGCTCTTCGAGCGGCGCCAGCTTGAGGATTTCATCGAGAGAGAACTTGCGCGGCTTGGCGACGTCGCCTTCCACGGAGACCGTCCACGGGCTGGTCCGGAAGTTCTGCGCGTTGCGCGCGGGTTCGTCTTTGCTGGTGCCGAATTCGTAAAAATTGTTGTAGTGGGTGACCACGTCGGGACCGGTGATCGGCTCGGTGGTGCTAAACGGGCTCTTGGCAACAGGGCTAAGCTTGCTTGCGGCCACGGCGCGGCCACGCGGCGACAGGAGTTCCCGCGCGGTGAGAAACGCCGCCGGCGCGGAGGCGAGAAACTTGCGCCGATTGAGGTAGACCGTTCTCGGTGTGATGTCCTCGGGGCCAAGATCGCCAGGCTTACGGATCAGCATATCTGTACAGTCCCTTCTGTGGCCTTGGACGCAGCCGGGGCACGGCCGGATTCGGAAACTCCGGACGCGAGCCAACGCCCGATCCCAACCGTTCCGCTTTCGAGCCGGATACCGGTTGCGGCGGCGTCTTGACATTAGTATGATGGAGTTTCCCCGTAAATGTTTCTCGCTTTGGGTGGGAGCGCTGCGGGTCCGGACGGGTGGCCGAGCGGCTAATGGCAACAGACTGTAAATCTGTCGCTCCTTGCGAGCTACGGAGGTTCGAATCCTCCCCCGTCCACCAGAGTTTGTGGCGTTTTTCGGGCCGTTGATAGAGCGTAGGTTTCGCTCCCGATGGCAATGAGTTTTGCCGTTGTAGCTCAGTTGGTAGAGCGCGTCCTTGGTAAGGACGAGGTCACCAGTTCAATCCTGGTCAACGGCTCCAGTATTAAAGCGGTTGACCGGTGGAGCGCTCGTAGCGCAAGCGCGCCAGTTCGATTCGGTCAACGGCTTCGGCATTACATACAGTTGACTGCTCCGGTTTAGTCCAGACGGGGCGGGCGACGGGTTTGGGCATGCCCGGCCCGCGCGGGTGGGCAAAGAACCGAAAGGAGCAATCAAATGCCTCGCGAAATCATTACTTTCCAGTGCACGGAGTGCAAGAATCGCAACTACACTTCGACCAAGAATAAGAAACTCACCACGGAGCGGTTGGAACTGAAGAAGTTCTGCCGGCACTGCCGAAAGCACCAGCCGCACAAGGAAATCAAGTAGAATGGGAATCGGGTGAGCACAGGCCGGGCCCCCGCCGCGGGGGAGTAACCCAGGGGCGTAGGTTTAACGGCAGACCAGCGGTCTCCAAAACCGCGAGTGGGGGTTCGAATCCCTCCGCCCCTGCCAGACACCCGAATTGACGAGTTGCCCAGTCAGGAGTAGGCGAGCGTTATGGCCGATGAAAAGAAGAATTGGTTTGTGGCCACCAGGGACTACATCAACGAGCTGAAGGTTGAGATGCGCCGCGTCTCCTGGCCGAACCGGAAGCAGGTCGAAGGCACCACGGGCGTGGTGGTTTTCGCCGTCTTCGCCTTTGCCGCTTATTTTTGGGTAGTGGACTCGATACTCTCCCGCGGCGTCAAGGCAGCTCTTTCGTTCTTCACGAAGTAGGCGGATGATGGAAGCCGAAGACAAGGTGCAGTTCGACGAAAAGCTCGCGGACGAAGCGGTAAACGAGCAGGCAGTGGCGCCTGAGGTTGTGCCAGAAGAGGCCCCCGCGGCTCCCGCCGTCCCCGCCGCTCCCGCCGAGGCGGAAGAAGTGGCTGCGGAAGCTGTTGCTCCGCCGGCTGCTGAAGTCGCTGCCGAACCAGCGGCCGAAATGGTTGCCGCGCCGGCTGCCGAAGCTCCCGCCGCACCCGCTGCGGCGCAGGGTTACGACGAGGCGTCGCCTAGGAAGTGGTTCATCATTCACACCTACTCGGGCTTCGAGAACAAGGTGAAGGAATCGCTGCAGACGCGATCGGAAGCTTTCGGTTTCGCCGATAAGATCGGGCAGATTCTGATTCCGACCGAGGAAGTGGTGGAACTGCGCAACGGCAAGAAAGTCACCAGCCGCCGCCTGGTGTATCCGGGCTATGTGCTGGTGGAAATGGAAATGAACGACGAGCTGTGGCATGCGGTGAAGAACACGCCGCGCGTCACGGGGTTCGTCGGCGGTGGCAACGCGCCGGTGCCGCTGAGCGCGGATGAGGTGAACTCGATTCTCTACCGCCAGGCGTCTTCCGCCGAGCGGCCGCGCCCCAAGATGACGTTCGAGAAGAACGATTCGGTGCGCATCGTCGATGGTCCGTTCGCCAACTTTTCGGGCAAGGTGGACGAGGTCAACACCGAACGCGGCACGCTGCGCGTGATGGTCACCATCTTTGGCCGGTCCACGCCGGTGGAACTGGAATTCTTGCAGGTCGAAAAAGCTTGAGAACGCGCGAGCGATGGACGTGCGAAGCGTCCGGCAGCCGCGGCGAGAGGAATTGAAGAATGGCAAAGAAAGTTACTGGACAGGTGAAGTTGCAAATCCCGGCGGGCAAGGCCACGCCGGCGCCCCCGGTGGGCACCGCGCTGGGGCCGCAGGGCGTCAACATCATGGACTTCTGCAAGGCCTTCAACGCGAAGACCTCGGGCAAGGACCAGGAAGGCCTCATCATCCCGGTGGTGATCACGATCTTCTCCGACCGCTCGTTCACATTCATCACCAAGACGCCGCCGGTTCCGGTGCTGATCAAGCGCGCGGTGAACCTGGCTAAGGGTTCTCCAGAGCCGCACAAGACCAAGGTCGGTAAGATCAGTAAGAAGCAGATCGAAGAGATTGCCAAGATCAAAATGCCGGACCTGAACTGCTTCGACGTGGAAGCCGCCATGCGCAGCGTGGCAGGCACCGCCCGCAGCATGGGCGTCGACGTGATCTAGTTTTCCTGCGATTCGATTTTCGTCCGAACTATGGCGCGGCGTCTCCGGACGCCGCGTTTTTTATTGTCTGCGCAGACAGGTGGGGCAGGCGCTTCCGCCTGCCAACTGCATGTCGATACCGCCGGGGCTGCCGGCTCGTTTGCCACTGGTGTGGGGCATGCGAAAGCGCCTGCCCCACTGCCTGGGATCACGTCCGCGCCTGTTCGCGCACGAACGCCCTCACGCGTTCCCGGAGTTGGTCGCGGATGCGCCGAAAGGCGGCGATACGTTCCTCTTCGGTGCCTTCAATCGCGGCTGGATCTTCCAGGCTCCAATGAATGCGTTTCGCGGCGCCGGGGAAGACGGGGCAGTTGTCGCGAGCGCTGTCACAGACCGTCACTACGAAATCGAACGATTGGCCGCCAAACTCATCCACGGATTTTGAGCGGTGCGCCGAGACATCGATGCCGATCTCGCGCATGACCTCGATGGCCTCCGGGCGGACGCGGCTCGGCCTGGTGCCCGCGCTGAAGACTGCGTAGCCGGCGCCGCCCTCCGCGCGAAACAAACCCTCGCCCATCTGGCTGCGGGCGGAATTGCCGGTGCAAAGGACGAGGATGCGGGTAGTCGTCATAGGCGGTATCAAACGCCGGGCTGGTTGGCGGCGAGGGCCAGGATGAAGCGCTCCATGACGATGCGGTCGTCGGGGCGGGTGTCGCGCATGCCGCGGTCGGCTTCGAAGGTCAGCTTGATGGCGCGCTCCAGTTGCGGCTGGCTGAAGCGGGCGACGGTCTGCTGTACTTGCTCGGCGCGCGATCCCCACATCGGAACGCCGAGGCGCGAGAAATGGCTTTGAATATGTTGGGCGCTTTTCAGGTTGGCTTCGCGTGCCACCAGCGCCATGCGGAATTGTGTGGAGAGGAATGCCAGGGCTAGCGGCAGGTATTCGCCTTCGCGCGTGAGCGTGTCCAGAATCTCAAGCGATCGCGCGCGGTCGCGGCGGCCCAGTGCATTCACGAGGGCGAAGATGTTGGATGCGCGCGCATCCGGCACCAGCGCCGCAATATCGTCCGCGCCCACCGGGCGGTTTCCGGCATAAAGCGCCAGCTTCTCGATTTCCACCGCGATGCGGGCCAGATCGGCGCCCAGCGATTCGACCAACAGGTCGAGAGCCTCGGCGTCCAGGTGCGCGCCGGCGGCGGCGGCCAGGCGTTCCGCCTCCAAGCGCGCGGCGTGCGTGTCGAGCCGCCGCAACTCGACGGTTTCCGGGACGGCGGCATAGAACTTCGCCACGCGTTCTAGCTTGCGCTTGTCGTCGCCCTCGAAATCGAAGCGGCTGGCTTCGAACACCAGCGCCACGCCGGGCGTGGGATCTTTCACATACGCGGCGAGCGGCGCCGGATCGCCATCTGCGGCACTTCCGCTTTCGGCATCGGCTTCGGCGGCGCGGCCGCGCGGCAGAGCGGCCTCCGCGTTCCGTACCCAGATCAGCCGCTCGGCCGCGAACAAGGAAAGTGAGCGCGCGTCGTCCAGTACGCTCGAGAGCGACACCTCGGCCAGATCGTGGGCGGCGATGGCTTCGGGCGGGAAGTCCGCCGTGAGAGCCTGTTTCACCTGCCGGCGCTGGTAGCTTTCGGGCCCAAGCAGCAGGGTCACCGGCGGCGGACCGTTCTTCTTCGCGCGTGCCAGGAACTGTGGAACGGTCATGGGGTAGGGCATGCTTCAGCTTGCCCGTGACTAGATTGACCACAACCAAATACGGGCAAGCTAAAGCATGCCCCAAATCCCGGCATTAGAAGTTCTCCAGAATGGCGCTGACCACGGATTGCGCCACGTCCTTGCTGAGGCGCGCGAGGGCGGTGCCGCTCTCGTCGAAATACTGTTGCGGGTTGGTGGAAATCTGGTAGCGCTCACGCACTTCCATGTTGGGCTGCGAGAACAGAGTCTTGCCGGTCGTGCGTTCGGTCATGGTGAATTGCAGGGTCACGATCACCTGCACGCTGGTGGCGCGGCCGGTCGCCGGATCGAACAGGGTAGGGAAATTACTGACGTTGACCACATGGCCGCTCAGCACGGCGTCGGCCTGGTGGGGATCGTCGATCACCTTGTACCTCGTGCGCGAGATCAGCTCGTGCACGATGTCGGCGGGCAGCGCGCGGGCCAGTTGAAAGCGCGGGCTGGTCATCGGCGTGACGGCGATGGTCTGGATGGTCTTCGGCATCATCTCGCCTTGTCCGGAAACGTGATAGCCGCAGCCGGCCAAGGCTGCCGCCATGGCGAAGCATGCTGGAGCGAGCCGGGTCATGATAATTGTCGAGCCACCTCCGCGGCGTTTTCGGCGGCGAGCCGCAAATTGTCGGCCACCACCCAAAACCAACAAGCTTCGGGATTATTGCGGTCCATCGAAACGGCGCCCACGGCGATGCCGCCCTGGCCGGCCTGACCGACATTGGTGGGCGGCTCGAATTCGCCGGTGCGCACCTCGATCGGAGCCATGGCCAGACTGGCTTCCAGCGCTTCGACGCCGGGGTTGGATTCGAACTCGACCCATGCGGAAAAGCTGTAGCCGTGAAACACCGGCGCCTGAATCAGCCGCAGCGAGGGCAACGGCGCGCCGCTCGCTTCCCCGGGCAACGCCAGCAGCGTGGCCAGATGCCGCTCAATGCGCAACTCGGTATCTTCGAGCGAGGCCGGCGCTTCCTCGCCGTAACGGGCCAGCATATTGAAGCCGAGCTGCGCATCGAAGACCGCGCGGGGGAGTTTCTGAAACGAGAACAAGCTGAGAGTCTGCTGATGCAGTTCCTCGACGCCGCGCGCGTCGTGCTCGCTGGCCGGAGCGAAGATTTCAATCACGCTGCGCAGGATTTCATCGTGCTCATGCAGGCGGCGCAGAAACAGCGCCAGCGCGATGGCGGCCGGATGGGCGATCACGTGGACGCGGGCGCCGCTATTATCGTCGGCTTCGCCTTCCGCGGCGGCTTCCACCAGCGGGGCGCGCAGACGCGCGTCGGGGCGTTCCTCGGCGAAGCCGGTGAGGTCGATGACCGCAGTGTCGTCGTCGGGGTCCAGCAGCTCGAGCGCCTTTCGCGACGACTCGGCGCCTCCGGCCAGGACGACGGCGCGCGCGCCGGCCAGCGACTCGGCGTCCAAGCCGCCAATCAAGGCCGGGGAATCGCCCACTTGCGTCAGCACGCCGGGCTCTTCGTCCTCGGCGGCGATCAGTTTGAGCGTGAGTTCGGCCGTGCCGGTGGCGGCGAGATCGCGGAGTTCGCGGCCCATCAAGGATTCGCTCCCGACCAAAGCAATGACTGGCATCTTAACCAATCTGATGCTCCGGTGCCGGCGGGGCGGGCGCGGGGCGCAAGCGGCGGCGGACGATGCCGCCAATGCGAATCACGATGCCGCTGGCGACATATCCGCCCGCTAGCGCCAGCCACATCGGTTGCGAGTAATTCCAAAGGCCGAAAATGACGGCGCCAGCCAGAATGACGATGAGCGGCGTGTAAGCCCTGTGAAGGCCGATGCCTTTGAAGCTGTAATAACGCCAGGTGCTCACCATCAGGAAACCGAGCAGAAGCAGCAAGGCCAGCCAGAGAACCGACATCGGCCACCAGGTGAGCGGCTCGGCATTGCACGCCCACACCACCGCGGCCACCATGGCGGCGGCCGCCGGAATGGGCAGGCCGACGAAGTACTTGCGATCCGGGCGGCCGGGATTCTTCGGAATGGGATTGTGCTGAATGTTGAAACGCGCCAGCCGCGCGGCGCCGCAGAGCAGGAACAGGAACGAAATGAAGTAGCCGGCATTGAAAACCTGGCCGCGAAATTGTTCGCCTATCCCGTGGTCCAGGAACTGGATGCCCCAGGAAAACGCGAGTACGGCGGGAGCCATGCCGAAGCTGACGACGTCGGCGAGCGAATCCATCTCGCGGCCGAAATCGCTGGTGGTGTTGGTCATGCGCGCGATGCGGCCGTCGAGGCCATCGAGCACCACCGCCGCACCGATGGCCTTGGCCGCCATGCCGAACTGATCGGCCGCGCCCAGGCCAGCGCCGGACGCCAGCATGGCGCCGCGGAAGGAGGCAAGAATGGCGAGATAGCCGAGGAAAATATTGCCCGCCGTAAACAGCGTGGGCAGCGCGTAGGCCGCGCGCCGCGGCCGCCGGTCGGGCGATTTCGGATCTACCAGGCGGTCTCTAAGCCCCATGGTTCGTCTCCCGCCGCCGCGCAATCACGCTCGAACCGGCGCTGACGCGCTCACCCGGCTGCACCACGATTTCCCATTCCGGTCCCAACAGCACATCCATGCGCGAGCCGAACTTGATCAGGCCCACGCGTTCACCCGTTGCCACGCGGTCTCCCGGTTTCTTGGTGAACACGATGCGCCGCGCGATCAGGCCGGCAATCTGTTTGAAGACCACCGGCGAGCCTTCGCCCTGCACGGTGACGACGTTCTGCTCGTTCTCGGTGGAACACTTCTCGAGGCTGGCCACGTGGAAGCTGCCGCGGCGATACTCCACGGTGCCGATGGTTCCGGCCACCGGCGCGCGGTTCACGTGCACGTCGAAGATATTCAGGAAAACGCTGATGCGGCGAACGCCGGGGCTTTCGTCCTTCACCGCAACCACCTTGCCATCGGCGGGCGAGACCGCGACCGGGCCTTCGGGAATGGCGCGCTCCGGGTCGCGGAAGAAGTAGAGGCAAAACAGCGCCAGCGCCCACAGCGGGGCGCCGAACCACGGCCCAGCGAGCCAGCAGACCAGGCCACCGGCGGCGGCCAGCCCGAGCGCGTAATAAATGCCGTCGAGTACGATCACAACTGTTTCATTTTCCCATGAATGCGGGGGCGGAACGGGACTGCCGCGTGCGGAGTTTGGCGAACGGTGCCGGCGGCCGCTCCCTGACGGTCGCGGCTCCGAAAAGCTGCTGGTGTTACCACGACGCCTGCCGAGACGCGCGCACCGGCAAACGGCTATTCGGGAACGCGTTGCCGAGAAGTTCTATCCGCGGGTGACAAAGCGGAAGAACAGCGCCTGCTTGGAGACTGGCTCGGCACGCTCGGCGAGCGAGGCCATCTGGTGTTGGCTGAGCGGAGTGAATTCGCGCGCCAGTTGCACGTTCTCTTCCAGTTGCGCGATCGAATCGCAGCCGATGATCACGGTGCTGACCGGGTGCGAGAGCGAATAGTACAACGCCTCGCGCATGGTGAGTGGGCCCGGCGTGGTGGCGATCACGGCGCCCTCCCACGAGTGGCGCTGCTGCTCCAGCGGCGGCGGAGTCCAACTGGCCAGCAGCCGGCTGCGGCCCGGCACTTTCATGCCGATAATCCCCATCTGCTTCTCCACCGCGAGCGGCAGAAGCTGGTCCATGAAACTGAAGTGATGCGGATCGGCAGCGTTCAGGGCCATCAAAATCGTGTCGAAGGGGTGGCGGCGGATGGCCTCCATCAATGCGTCGGGGCGGAAGTGGCCGGTGACGCCGAGATAGCGCACCATCTTCTGGTCCTGCGCCTGCCGCAGGGCTTCCATGGCGCCGCCTTTCGCGAACACCGCATCCACGTCCTCCATCAGGCCGATGTCGTGCAACTGCCAAAGATCCAGGTGATCGGTCTGCAGCAGTTGCAAGGATTTCTCGATCATGCGCAGGCTGCCATCGCGGGTGCGCTCCTTAGTCTTGCTGGCGAGAAACGTCTGCGCGCGGCGCCGCTTCATCACCTGGCCGATGTACTGCTCGCTCCAGCGCGCCGGGCCGCCGTAAATCGATGAAGTGTCGATGTAATTCACGCCCAGATCGAGCGCCCGTTCCACGATCGGCACGGCGACAGCTTCATTGTGCGGGCGCTCCAGCGCGGCTTGCCCGCCGAGGCTGAAGATGCCGGCCTTGTACCCCGTGCGCCCCAGGTTGCGCACCGGCATGGGCAGCGCGGCAGCCGGGTTCTGCGGCGCGGGGGTCGCGTCCGCCGTTTGGCCCGAGGCAGCGTGGCCCATCAGTCCCGCCGCCGCGGCGCCGCCGAGTTTCAAGAAGGCTCGTCTGCCTGCCTGTTGGTGGTCCGAAGTTCTTTTGCCCACGATGTTCCTCCTTACGGAAAGTCTATTTTGCAGCCCAATAGGCGCGATGCCCGACGTAATCCAAGTCCGGCAGGTTCGCCAGAATGATGCGTCGCAGCTCCAGTATATCCAACTCGCCCTGCATGCGATAGAGAACTGTGCCATCCGGTGCGATCAGCATGGTGAACGGCACGCCGGACTCCCAGGTCGCGTCGAACGCCGCTTGCATGGCATACGTGTCGGTGGAGGCGAACTGGAGATTGCGGCTAGAGGCGTGCTGTGGGAGGAGCGCCTTTTCTACGCCCGGCTTCTCATCGGGAAGGTTGGTGGCTACGGTGACGAAATCGAAGTCGCGGTGGCGATACATGCGATAGGTCGTTTCGAGGGCTGGAAACTCGGTCATGCACGGCCCGCACCAGGTGGCCCAGAAATCGACCAGCAATACCTTGCCGGTGGGATTGGCGCGCAGTTTCTTCAACTGGGCCGCATCGGCCATTTCCAGGTCCACCGGTTCGACTTCAATCTTCTTCATTTCCGCGAGCTGGTTGGCCTGCTTGGATTTCCATTTGGTGGAGCAGCCGAAGACGCCGGTGTGCGGCACTGTGACGGGCGTGCCGGCCAGCAGCGCGTCGACGGCGTTTCGCGCGTCCCTGGTCGTCACCAGCGATTCGCGCTGGCTGTTATCGATGCGCCCTTCATAGGCCAGCTTCCTTGAGGCATCGAAGATGAAAACGTGCGGCGTGGCCTTCGGCCCATACGCCCTCGACACCGCCTGCGTTTCGCCATCGTACAGATACGGGAAATTGAAGTGCCGGTATTCGGCGCGGATCTTCATCCCTTCCAAGTCGTCATTGACGTCGGTGTAGGCGAGCTCGGACAACAGAATCGCGCTCGCGTCATTCGGCTCAATCGCGACGAAAGCGACGCTTTTCCCGCGGTAGTCCTCGACGAGCTGTTTGATACGGCTTTCGTAAAGCTGCGCGGTGGGACAGTGATTGCACGTGAAGATCACCACCAGCAGGCGGCTGCCGGCGTATTCGGAAAGGCTGTGGACCTTGCCGTCAATTCCGGGAAGCGAGAAATCGGGCGCCGGAGAGCCGAGCGCGAGTGCCGGATGAGCGTCATCCGCCGCGGCGATGAAAGCGCAGACAAGCAAAGCCAGGAGCCGCAGCACTACGTTTACTCCTTCGAAGCGCTCATTGTAGCGCACGCCCTTCAGTTCACGAACCCCAACCGGCGCAGCGTGGCCGCCGGTTCGGTTCCGTCAAACCGACGCACCGGGGCCTTCTCGCGCCCGTTTTCAATGGCTACGCCGAACGGGTAAGCGGTGTAGCCAAAAGTGCGGCTCAGCACCTCGAAATCCGAAGTCACCACCGCTTTCAGCCCGGTGTCGGTCAGGAATTGGCCGGCAAATTGCGGCATCTCGACGGGAATCGCGATCACGCGAGTCTGGCCCCAATCCAGCTTGGACATTCGCTGGGCGGACTCGAAACAGTGCGAGCATGCCGGATGGAAGAAAAACAGGAAGTACTTTCCATGAGCAAGGCTGCGCGGCTGGCCATCGAGCAAGATGCTGGCGGGCGCCCTGGTGCCGCTCTGGCGAACCTCGTTGACGCCGTAGGAGACGAGCGCAAAAACTGCGATTGCGCCAGCGATCACCGCTATGGTGCGCAAACTGCCGGACGGACGCGACCACCATCCGGCCAAAAGCGCCAGAGCCAGCATCGCCAAGTCGCCCAGAAAGAACCGCGGTCCAACGGCGCGCTTGATCCAGGGGAAGCAACTGCAATCGGCGCCACGCAAGGCGGTGTAATGGACGGCAAAATAGCCCATGAAGGCGAGCAGTAGGAGGCCAATGAGGATGGCGCCCCAGCGCCGGAACCGCGGCACAATGACGAGCACAGCGCCCAGCGTTTCGGCAATCCCGACCACAAGCGCCAACGGCACCCTGAGCGATGCGGGCAGCATGAGTTGGGTGATGCGCTGCGCCCAGGCTTGGGTATCGAGGATCTTCCACAAACCGGAAGCGAGGAACAGAGCGGCGAGCAAGACGGCGGCCAGCCAGCTCAGACTGGTTTTCCAGGCAGGAAGTTCAACGGGACGCAAGCGGAGACATGCCCTCCCATGGCTGTGCCATACTGACGTGCATGGCATCATTGTAGTCCTTCCAGGCTGGGAGGGAGCAAATGCTAATGCCTGGCCCGCACCACCCGATGATCGCCCTGGTTTGCATGCTCGCGTTCGCCGTGGCCTCCGCCGAGGAACTTGTCGATCACGTGTATACCATTCCGGCCGATGAGTGGCGTTACGTGGATCTCGGAATCGGGCAGCGTCCCGAGCTGGTGGAAGTCGAATATGAAGTGCGCGCCGGTTCGGACCAGGTTCGCCTGGCGGTGATGCGCCGCGAAGACCTCGAACATCTGCGCGAAGGACTGGCGCAAGGCGTGGTGGATGAGACGGAACCCGGCCGTTCCGGCAAGATCGAGTGCGAGGTGCGTCCGCCGTACGACTACGTGGTGGTGGTCGACAATCGGATGGGTGACGACCGCGCAGCGGTGGTCCGATTGCGGATACGGTTGGCGTCTCCTCCCTCCCGAGGCATCCCCGAGCGGCTTTCGCCACAGCGCCGGCTGACTGTGATCCTGGTGAGCTTCGCCGCGTTCTTCGCCATCGTCACCTGGTCGGGGCGAAAGTTGCTGCCGCCGGTCAGGCGCTGAAGGCTTCCCGCGCGGCGGCCACCGTCTGCCGGATATCTTCCTCGGTGTGGGCGGCCGAAACAAACGCAGCTTCGAACTGCGACGGCGCCAGGTACACGCCGCGTTCCAGCATGGCTCGAAAGAAGCGGCCGAAACGGATCGTGTCGCTGCGCTTGGCGGACTCGTAATCGGTCACCGGGCCATCCGTGAAGAAGAAGGTGAACATCGAGCCCACCCGATTCACCGTGATGCCGGGCGGCGCGGCGGCGCACAACGCGGCGGCGCGCGTCTCGAGTCGATGGTAGATATCCGGATGCGCTTTCAGGTGGCGCAGCATGGCCAGACCGGCGGCCACCGCCAGCGGATTGCCGGACAGCGTGCCCGCCTGGTAGACAGGGCCAGCCGGCGCGACGTGGTTCATAATGTCCCGCCGCCCGCCATAAGCGCCCACGGGCAAGCCGCCGCCGATCACTTTCCCGAGCGTGGTCAGATCGGGCCGAATGCCGTACCTTTCCTGTGCGCCACCGAAGGCCACGCGGAAGCCGGTCATCACTTCGTCGAAAATCAGCAGCGCGCCGTGGCGGCCGGTCAACTCGCGCAGCGATTCCAGGAAACCGGGCGCCGGAGGAACGCAACCCATGTTGCCCACAACCGGCTCGACGATTACAGCCGCGATGCGCCCGGGGTGCGCGCGAAACGCATCCTCGACGGCGGAGGGCGAGTTATAGGGCAGCGCGATAGTCGAATCGGAGAAACTGTTGGGCACGCCCGCCGTGTCCGGCAAGCCGAGCGTTGCCACGCCGGAGCCGGCCTTCACCAGCAGCGAATCCACGTGGCCGTGATAGCAGCCTTCGAATTTCACGGTGAGGTTGCGACCGGTGAAGCCGCGCGCCAGGCGGATGGCGGACATGGTGGCTTCGGTACCGGAATTCACCAGGCGCACCATTTCGATGGAAGGCATGGCATCGCGGATGGCCTCAGCCAGCTCGACCTCGGCTTCGGTTGGCGCGCCGAAGCTGGTGCCGATCGAGAGCGCCCGCTCCAGGGCCGCGAGAATGTCCGGATGGCGGTGGCCCAGCAGCAGCGGCCCCCAGGAGCCGACGTAATCGATGTAACGGTTGCCATCCACATCGATGACGTGCGATCCCTCCCCGCGCGCGAGGAAGACCGGGTTCCCGCCAACGCTACGGAACGCCCGCACCGGCGAATTGACGCCGCCCGGGATGAGCTCTTGAGCCTTGCGAAACAGCGCTTCGGACTTGGTGTGGTTCATGTCAGTGTGTTAGTGGCGCAGGCGTTCCTGCCTGCAGCGTCGCCATTCGTGGCGACGTTACCGGACAACCGCGGAGCGTCGCGCATCGAAACCGAAGAAATGTCGAGACGAATCTCGACACGGCAGGCATGACTGCCCGCGCCACGGTGCTTCTCACAACAGGCAACTCGGGCTGCGGCCCGGAACTACGCGCGCGAAGCCGCAACTCATGGCCAGGTCGTACAGGCTGCCGTTGAGATTCCGCAGCAACCGCCGCTTGAGACCCGCATACGGCTGCCGGCCGGCGAAGAGATCCTGCATGATGACGGAAAACCGAGGGCTGCGGCGGGTGAGCTCGACCATGCGTTCGGTAACTGCGCCGCACAGGATCCGGCCGACGAAGAAGCGTTTGGCCAGGCGCGCGCCGAATTCCAGGTTGGCGGCGAAGTCATGCCTCAATAGTGCGCGGTAATGCGCCAGCTTGGCGGCCAGATCGCCCACTTCGGCCAGCAGCGCGCGCGCCGCCAAGTCGGCCGAGCGAATCGCATAGTACAGCCCTTCGCCGGTAAGTGGATCCACCAGGCCGGCCGAATCGCCCACAGCCATCCAGCCGTCGCCGGACACACGATTGGCTTGCCAGGAGCCGCTATCGAGCGAAGGCAGCAAGTGGGAGTAGAACTTACCGTCCTTGGGCGAAATACCGCGCTCCGCCATGAACCGCTCCAGCCGTTGGCGCAGGGCCGCGGCGGGTTCGCCCTTGCCGCAGATTCCGACCGAAAGGTGGCCGCAGCGCGGAAAGATCCAGATGTAGCCTTCCAGGCCGGGCAGGAATTGCAGGTCAATCCTCTCCTGATCGCCGGCTACGTAATATCCCAGCGCGGTCATGGTGTCGTGGGGCTTCAATTCGGTGCCCACCTCGCGCAGCGGGTTGCGGGCACCCATGGCCACGATGCAGAAATCGGCGCTGGCGGTGCCACATGAGGTATGGAGTTGCCAACCCGTGCCTTGCCGCATCATCTTCAGCACGCGCGCCTTTTCCAGTTGTGCGCCAGCGCGCCCGGCGCGATCGAGGAGCATCCGGTTCAGATCGAAGCGCGAATAAATCACCATCGGATCGGTCAGTCTGAGGCTGGCTTCGCCGCCACGCGGCGCGCACAGAACGGTCTCGTGCACCAGGCGCTTGGGCGTCGCGTTCTCAATCAAGAACGGATACTGGCTGTACGCTTTGTAGGTGAGTCCGCCGCCGCACGGCTTTTCCCAGGCCAACTTCTCATCGAAAACAGTCACCCTCAGCCCGGCGGATGCCAGCCGCTCCGCGGCGAACGCTCCCGCCGGCCCGCCACCCAGGATTGCTACGTGTTTCATTTTTTCGATTTGTCGACCGGAGGCAGATCCTGCGGGGCCGGCATGCCGCCGCCCGCTCCCGCTCCGTGAGGATTTGCCGCGCCTCCCGGCATCATGGCGCCGTGAGGACTCATCGCTCCGCCGGGCATCGCGCCGCCGCCATGGGGCGCGCCGCCGGCTTGTTTGCGTCCCGTTACCACCCACTTGTCACCGTGTTGTTCGATCAGATAAATGAACTGCATTCCGGGCGCGCTGGGCCCGTTCTTGGTGGAAATGGATACGTCCGCCTCGCCGTGGTCGCCGTCGAGTTTCACCGCCGTTACGTCGATATTCATGGCGGCCACGTTCATGCCGTGTCCGCCAAGGTAATCGACCACGGCCTGGCGCACGGCGTCCTTATTGGCGTTGCTTCGATGGCAGCCGGCCAGCGCCAGCGCGGACAAAACCAGGGCACAGGAAATTCGCACCTTCCGATTATAATCCGCCGCTCGCGGCCGGCGAGGCGCACCGACTCAGTCACAAGCTGACGCAGTTTTTGTAATCCTCAGAAAACAGAATGGTTGCCAGCGGGAAGCGTGAGTGCGCGGCGGGTCGCCGACGCCTCTGCGATGAATAATGTGGGTGAGAAGGGCGTGCATCGCGCGCCCTGACAAACCCCTGGTTTCGGGCAGTCGCCGTCCACCGCACAATTCAACCGGCCGCAGCAGATGAGTGCCAGGAACGTGATTGCGGTCATGCCAGGGCGAGGAGAAACGATGCCGAGATTGCTATGGATGGTTCTGGTGGTGTGGGTTGCCGCAGGCCAGACGCAAATAGACCTGAGCACGCAAGCAAAGAACGTTCCGATTAAGTCCGGGGTCAGCCTGCCCGGCACGTGCGCTGTTGGGCAGGTTTATTTCCTGACTAATGCGCCGACCGGAGCTAACCTATATGGCTGCACTGCGGTGAACACGTGGACGGCGCAGGGGAGCCAGACGGGAGGGGGGACGACGCTGCAGGGGACGCTCGCCAGCATGCCCCCGGCCTGCACGGTGGGCCAGATCTACTTTGCCAGCGATGCGGCCGCCGGGGCGAACCTATACGGCTGCTCGGCTTCGAACACGTGGACGTCGGAAGGGGGAAGTGAGACGGTGAGCAGTAGTGGGGTGATCGTTGGCGCTCGCCCGATTACCAACTTCCAAACGGGCCCGGGCCTGATCTCGGTAATTACCGACACCGGCACAGAAATCAATATTCAGTCGGCTCTGGATACAGCGGTGGTCGCGACCCTGCCAAGCGAGCAAACGGGTTCCAGCCTGCTGTGCAGTCCGGCGAGCGGTACGGCGACCGCCTATAACTGCTCGATGACGCCGACGGCAACGGCCTACACCGTGGGCATGGTGCTGCACTGGATACCCGATGTGAACGGGGCGGGGGGCAGCACTACACTAAACGTCGATACGCTAGGGGCGACGAGCGTCAAGCAGGCGGACGGTGTGACCGACCCGTCGGCGACAGACATCGTCGCCGGCAGTATGCGCGAGGTCTGGTACGATGGCGGCAACTTCCGGTTCCTTGAGACGGGTTCGGGACAGAGCTCAGGTGGCGGATCGGGGGCGGTGCAGAGCGTGTTTGGGCGGACGGGTGCGGTGACGGCTGCGAATGGGGACTACGTTGCGGCACAGGTTACCAATGCGGTAGCGACGAACGCCAGCAACACGTTCACGGCCGGTACGCAGGACTTTTCGCGCGCGGCGCATACCACGCCGACCATCGTGGTCGGCTCGGTGGGCAACTTGCCCGCGACGTGCGCCGCCGGCGAATTGGCGTTCGTGACGGGCGCGACGGCCGGCCAGCAGATCTACGAGTGCTCGGCCGCGAACGCGTGGACGCAGCAGAGCGGTGGCGGAGGGGGCGGCGCCGGCGCGGCGGCGCCGGTATTCAATACCTACGCAAATCGCCCGGCCTGCAATGGCGCCGCGACGGGCACATTCTTTTGGGCCTCCGACGTCTCTAACAAGAAGTGGATCTGCGATGGCACCGTATGGCAGCCTGTAGCGTTCGATATGCAGGTGGTCGAGCCAACTGCGGTTACCTGGACCGGAGCATCCAGCGGAAGTGACACGCCGGCGGTTTCCAACGTGGCGGGAGTCGTACAGCTCTCCGGCAGGAATACCGTGGCGTCGGAGGAGGGCCAAGGGATGACGACCCCGATTAGTCTTTCGACGCCATACACAATCGAGGTTGCCTTCACGCTGCAACTGCTCGAGAGTTCCGCCACTTGGTACGATTCCGGTTGCTTCTTCGGTGTTGCGGCGGCTCAAACGAACACCGCACCTTGGGAGGGGATCGATTGGTTTATGTCCAATGGCGTCCCGGCATCCGCGGCAACCGTGTTTGTTGCCGCCAACGCAATCAACAGCCTTCCCTCCGCCAGGACCCCACTATTAGGTACCGTGACGTCGCAGCCAGTGACTCGCGCCAAGGTCGTTGACGACGGAACGAACCGGACCTTCTATTTGAATAACGGCGGAGGCTGGACCCAGTTATTCCAGGAAAGCAACACGATAGGTATTGCTTCTCCCGGATACTGGGGTTTAGCCTGCCTGACCTACAACACTGGCGACCAGTTCCAGTTGACCTTGTACCACGCGAGCGTGCATCACTAATATGAAAACGCTTCTACTGTTAGTTGCGACTTCTCTGAGTTTCGCCGGGCAAGGCATCGTTCTCGGCCCAGGCCAGTTTGTTTATAACAATTCGATAAAAGCGCTGGCTCCCGGGACACCGTACCGGATTGAAGAGTCCTTGCAGTCCTTGCCGGTGAGCTCGAGCTGTCCGGCGTATCATGTTTTCAACCCGAACATTATCGCGGCGAACGTCGTATTCGAGTGCTACACGGAAACGATTCAGTATCTGCTGTTGTGCATGGGCGATGACAGTGGCTGCTACTATATCAACACCTACGGTTTGCCGGACGGATTTCTTACGTTCCGCTTCCAGCACTTTCCCTCGAGCCTATCGGACGTGTGCCAAGCATGGGACATCAATGGAAATCAAGTCTACAACGTGACGCACTCCTATACGACGGAAGCGACCTACGGCAACGGTGTGCAGGTTGGCGATGGCAACGGCGGAGGGTTCGCAATCAACTACGCCCGCATCTACTCCGAGACGGTTGGCGTAAACGCGCGGCCGCCCGTCACGGCCGACACGAACGAAGGCCTGGTCTTCCAGTGGAAGTTCGACGACAACCTTGCCGACTCCGGTCCTGGCGGATACACGGGCATACTTACCAGCGGGGCCGCGAGTTATGCCCCTACGTTGGGCCAGTCCCTGGTTGCCGCTTTGGTGAAGAATACATATCTCAGCCCGTCCTGGCCCGCGTCCATACCCGGTTATCAGGCCAGTTGGCGCGCCGGGCATTCTGCGGGTCTCTCGTGCGCCTCCAGCTATTCCCAATCCGACAACGGACCAGACGTGTCGTGCTTGTGGCAGGTCCTAACGGAGCCAGGGCAGCCGGCTCCGTTTTGGAGTGATCAGACATCGCAGACGCCGACCCTCACCGGGCTTGTATTTGGCGACTATGCGATCCAGCTGACAGTGAGCGATCAGGCTGGCAATACTGGAACATCAGTGACACACATTGGAGCGGTCGCGACGGACGATAATGGCGTGGTTGTGAACGCAAATCCGGCTGCCGACGCAATTCTCGGTCCCATGATCGCGTTTGGACAGAATCCATGGGGCCTTGAGGACTACTGGCATCTAGCGGGAAGTATACAAAGGTATAATCAGTACCTTTCGTATGGCCTATCGCCGACCTGGCCCTATGCGACCTGGGAGATAATGCAGCCGGGCACAGTAGGCTACCAATGGATGGGGAATGGAATGGCGCCGATTTTCGGAACTCCCAATGGTGGAACCACAATTACTGGGACGTGCAGTGCCGCAGCGACTTCCTGTACGGTCGCAAGTGCTTCGTCGCTGGACTTCACCGAGTTGCCCGCCCGAGTATACCTCTCCACTTCCGACACGCAGTATGAAGAAGTCCGCGTCTGTTCGGTCTCCGGGAACACTTTGACATTCTGTTATGACGGAAGAGGGTGGACAGATCCTAACAATGGTACCAGAATGGCGGCGCAAGCGTGGGGTTCCGGGAGTATTGTCGCACAACAGAAGATCACTGGTGTTGGAACGTCCTTCCTAACTACGCTGTGTCCATCCGGAGCGCCGGGGCCTCTAGGAACGTTGAGTGATTCGGTGGGTACGGTGACGCTAACAGCGGGCTCAACGGGGGTTGCGTTGGCTGGAGGCAATTGGACTGCGGCGAGCGTGGCGGGTGGATACTATTTTGTTGCATCGGCCAAGCATTTAGGAACCGCGTTCACCTTCATATCGCCAATTGCCAGCCTCACCGATGCAACTGATTTGGTTTTGACCCGGTCGTTTCCCTCGGACGCGGATACTGCTTCCGGACTGACATATTCAATCGTTATTCCGAACGTGTTTATCGATCTTGGGTATACAATCGCTCAGGGTTCTGGTCCGCTGGTGCCGTTCTTGAGGAACTGGATGGGGTACGGATGTGAATCGAATACATCGGTGTACACATTTCCACAATATGATGAAGGTTCGTTTTCGTCACAACCAGTTACTACCTCTCAACCGTACACTTATCAGATTGGGACGTGGTGGTACAATCACTCCAGTGCTGGCGGCTTGGACTACTACTCCGAAGACTTGGCCAACTTAGCCGGGTGGCTTCGATCCGGGCTGAAGCAGTTTCACGACTCGTCGATGATGATTGGCGATATGTGGATCAGGCAGCCGCAAATGGCCAACGGAGGCAACGGAACCTTGCTGACGTATGGAGGGCCGGTAATCGGAGGTATCGCGAACGCACTGCTATCCGATAGCGGTCACGGCACGCAGTGGAAGGACATTCGCTCGTTTGCGCTTGGGGCGATCGGCGGTTACCCCGGTGTGGCAAAGGTAGGCCACGATTGCAACGACGACGACTCGAGAGAGCATGGGTATCAGGGAGCGTTTTTGGCTTTGGCGGCGGAATTCGACCCAGACACAACTTCCAACTTTGCCCCCGGCGGAATGAGTTGGCGCCAGTATTGGCAAAACAATCTGGTGCAGTACGCGGCGAATGAAGGGTCTTGCGCCAATCAATTCGGCAACACCGACAACTCGTGGCGGAGCACGTTCTATGGGTGGCCGGGATCTCAATCGACGGCGAACGCCGTCACACTTACCAACGGATCCATGGCTGGAACCGGTACGGCTCTTGCAAGTAACTATTGCTTTGGAGTAGGACAGGCAACGAACGTAACGGTTGCGAACGGTTCCAGCGCGGTGACTGGGAGTGGATTTCCGACGACAGGCTGGGACCGAGTGGCAATTACGGGGCCTGGGCTTACGGATCGCAACGGGAACTCCGTTCCTACTCTGTGGGTGTATGCGACGCCTAACTCAGCGACGCAATTCACAATCGGCTTTGGCGCGACGTGGCCGGGTGCGAGCAGCGGTGCGGCGAGTGTGATGTTCGACAATGCGGCCTCCGCTGGGGACGGTGTAACGTCTTTTCTAAGTTACGAGGCCGATCCGATGTCGCAACAGGAATGGTCTTGCATTTACAATTCGCCCACGTCAATCACATTGAATCGGCCCTGGACGGGAACGAACAGTGTGAACTATGCGCAGTCTTCTAATGTGACCGGGTATGCAGTGCAGCCATTCATGCTTGGCATACGGCAATACGCTTGGCTCCAGGCGCAACAGGCTTCGGCGGAGACGCAGCCGTCGCTGTCGGCTCAGTTTGGTGCGTATAGAAATGAAGCGGGGATCTATGAACATAACGCCTTCGACCCCGTCGCGGGAGCAAGCTACTATGCCATTCAACCGGCGTGTAACCCGATGACGCTGGCCTCGATGGGGAATTCCGTGTGTTATGGAGGTTACCCTCCAACAGGCCTGCCGGGCGCCAATTACAGTTACACAGCCGAGCGCGTCAACACGATAGAGAACTCCATGTCCTTGACTGATTATTATTCGTCGCAAGGAGGGAGTCCAGCGGCGATTGCGTGGGGCGATTTGATATACGGAAACTGCATGGGTAATCCGTTGTATACGGTCAGCGGGCATTATGCGCCGAGCGACGGAAACACGTGCGATAGCCCGAACGGCAACCTAAGTGCCAGTGCTCAATACGGAATTGGCGCCGGGAAGTGGTATGGGTTTTTCTTTGGAATCGGCGCATCCTGGCGATGGCCAGCGCAGAGGTTGGGGGGTGTGCAGCCGGCGCGACCGCGGGCGGTCTTTTTAGGGTTCGATCTGGGTAGCGTGTCAAAGGCGGCGAGCGTGCAAATCGTAGTTACCGCGCCGTCTGGAGCGCAATCGACCTATACATGTTCGGGCTCGCCCTGCGAGGTGACAGTAGACGATCGCCAGGGGAGCCACGTCTACCGCATGAAATATCTGTCGCAAAGCGGCCAGATACTGGCGCAATCAGACTCCGCCTTGCTCGATTGACGATGGCGCTGCTGGCGCCGATGTTCCCAACGCGGATTGGTCACATTGGCGGACGGGAGGCAGCGGTCCTCTTCTCAGCCGGGTAAATCGCCCCAACAGCTCCGGTGGACTCGACCATGACCGCGGACTTGCGCAGTCCCAATTGCGTTGCGCACGGTCCAATAGAATACACTCAGGGGGTGGCGCCGGGTGCGGTCGTGCCGGTTGTCCCAAGCGAATTGCGGAAAGGTAAACGGCATTGAAAAGAGTTATTTTGTCGTGGAGTAGCGGGAAAGATAGCGCCTGGACGTTGCATCATCTGCGGCGAGACGCTGACGTTCAGGTTGCGGCTCTGGTCACCAGCTTCAACTCCGAGGCCAACCGCGTGGCGATGCATGCGGTTCGCCGGAGGCTGGTAGAGGCCCAGGCAGAGCGCGCGGGAGTTCCGCTCTGGGCGGTGGACTTGCCGCATCCGTGCTCGAACGCGGAGTACGAAGACCGGATGCGTGCCGTGTGCGAACGCGCAGTTGCGGAGGGCATCACGGCGGTTGCATTCGGGGATCTGTTCTTACAGGACATTCGGGACTACCGCGTCCGGCAACTCCGAGGAACTGGCCTCGAACCACTGTTCCCGCTCTGGCAGATCCCAACGGGAGAGTTGGCGCTGGAAATGATTGTTTCGGGGGTGAAGGCGAAGGTCACCTGCGTGGACCCGTCCAAGCTGAGTGGGTCGTTTGCCGGCCGCGAGTATGACGGGGATTTCGTGGAGGCTTTGCCGCCGGGAGTCGATCCGTGCGGCGAGAACGGGGAATTTCACACATTTGTATACGACGCCCCGCCGTTCTCGCGTCCCATCGAAGTCCGGCCGGGAGAAATAGTCGAGCGCGATGGGTTCGTGTTCGCCGACGTGCTCCCCGAATAGTTGCGCAGGCTCCGCTTCTCCTGCGCGGTCAGAATCTGCCCTTAAGCCGGCCGAGTTGGCGGCGGTCGCGTTTGGATGGCTTGCCATCCCGCATCGATTCAAAATGGGGCGTCGCCTTTCGCTCTGCGGCCAACCTCAGCCGCAACTCCCGGCTCGCCTGGGTTTCCCGGTAGAGGGTTTGTGCAACCGCTGCTGGGCCGCGCATCTCACTGAGCAGCAGGACCTCGATCTGAAAGTCCCCGCTCGCATTCTTGACCAGCAATAGGTCACCCGGATGAACTTCGCGCGCCGGCTTGGCAGGCTGTCCGTTGGACTGAATCCTGCCCAATTCACATGCCCGCTCAGCCAGCGTGCGGGTCTTGAAGAATCGGGCGGCCCAGAGCCACTTATCCATTCTCACGCGATCCATAATCCCATTTTCTAATTAAGGGGGCAATCCACACGCCGTTCCTGGAGCGGCCGGCGAGATCGCGCCAACGTCACGGCCTTGACGTTCGGCTTAGGATGCGCCTATATTTCGACTGTGAAACAGATGCTGTCCGTGCAGGATTCGAATCGAGCTCTGGTGAGGCAACCGGCCGTGCGCTTCGCGCCCGGCATGCGGCGGACCATGTGGTTGGCCGGCGCACTGTTCCTGGCCTCGGCGCCGGGTTCGATAGTCGGCCAGAGCCCATCGCAAGCGGGCAGTAGTGCTGCGCCGCCGGTCGAGTTGACGGCGGAGCAGGATCATCGGCGATTGATGGACCTGCTGCATATCAACACGCTGCGGCCGGGCGCGGATGCCAAGCATCCCGACGCTGAAAATGCGGTCAACTACGACGAATCAAAGGCCAATCCTTATCCGAAGCTGCCCGATCCTCTGGTATTGAAGAATGGGAAGCGGGTGGTGACGGCGAAAGTGTGGTGGAACAGGCGCCGGCCTGAGATCGTGGAGGACTTCGACCGGGAAGTCTATGGCCGAGTCCGGCGAGTCACTCCCGCGGTGAAATGGGAAGTCGCGAGCACGGTGAGCGACATGGTGGGCGATGTGCCGGTGGTCGCGAAACGGCTTGTGGGCCATGTCGACAATTCGTCGTACCCGGCGATCACGGTGGATATCCAGTTGAGCTTGACCACACCGGCCAAGGCGGCTGGTCCAGTTCCGGTGATGATGGAGTTCAGCTTCGGCGCGCCGGGCGGCAATCGGGGGCCGGGTGCCGGAGTGGCCGCCGCCAGCGGACCCACCTGGCAGGAACAGGTTCTGGCACTTGGTTGGGGATACGCCATTCTGACGCCGACCAGCGTACAGGCCGATAGCGGCGCGGGCCTGACGCACGGCATCATTGGCTTGGTCAACCACGGCCAGCCACGCAAGCTGGACGATTGGGGCGCGCTGCGGGCTTGGGCCTGGGGTGCGAGCCGCGCTCTCGATTACTTTGAAACGGATCGCTCGGTCGACGCCAGTCAGGTGGGCATTGAGGGTCACTCGCGTTATGGCAAGGCAGCGCTGGTCGCCATGGCGTACGATTCGCGTTTTGCGATCGCGTATATCAGTTCCTCGGGTGAAGGTGGCGCCAGGTTGCACCGGCGTAATTTTGGCGAGTTGCTGGAGAATGTGGCCGGCACGGGCGAATACCACTGGATGGCTGGCAACTTCATCAAGTACGCAGGTCTGTTCAACCCGGATGACCTGCCGGTGGATTCACACGAGCTGATTGCGCTGTGCGCGCCGCGCCCTGTATTCATCGGCGCCGGCACAACCAAGGGCGATGGGTGGGCGGATGCAACGGGTATGTTTCTGGCGGAAGTTGGCGCGGGTCCGGTTTACAGGCTGCTTGGTAAGAAGGACCTGGGAACCGGCGAATTCCCGGCCCTGGAGACGCCGCTGATCGATGGCGGATTGGCTTTCCGGCAGCACAGTGGCGGACACACTCCGGCGCCGAATTGGCCGGTGTTTCTCACCTTTGCCGGCCGCTACCTTCAGATACGGGCGGCGACTCTTGGCCCAAGCCGGTAACAAGCGCCTGATAACGATCGGGAATACTCGTCGATAACCCCCACAAACTCTGTACTATAACGGCTATCGGATTAGGTCGGTTCCGGTACCTGAGGCCATTGTCCGGCATAGAATCAAGGATTATCATTTGACCTAGAACGAGGTAGTACGCTACCGGCCGAGAGAGAAGACGCGAATGCACAACAATATGGCGCTGGAGCCAGAGGGCTACATGGATGATTTCACGCCGGCAATGGATCGGCCCGAAGGCAGACTTGCCGGGGACGGACATGGACCGGCCGGCACGGGCAACGAAATGGCGCTACAGCGCATCGAGACGATTCGGCCTGGGACCGTGGTGCTGATCGAATCCAGGGATGGATCCCGCGCGGAGAAATACTTCGTCCGGAAGAGCACACGGCTTGGCTCGACGCATAGCATCCGAGTCGTGCGAGGCACTCTGGCGGAGAATGAAGCCGACCCCGAAAAGGAAGAGCCCAACTACTACGATATTCTGCAGATCGGCGAACAGGCCGAAGCCGAGACCATCTATCGCGTCTACCGGATCATGGCCGCTCGTTTTCATCCGGACAATCCGAAGACCGCCGATATCGAGAAATTCCTGCAGTTGAAGGCGGCCTACGAAGTACTGTCCGACCCCGTCAGCCGCGCCGAGTACGACGCGAGGCGGCAAGAGAAGGCCGCCGAGCCGATGCCGGTTTTCGAGCTCAAGGACTTTGTATCCGGCGTGGAGGCGGAGCCGAACCGGCGTTTGGGAGTACTGGCCCTGTTATATAACCAGCGGCGCCAGGACCCGGATCATCCCGCCGTCTCACTGCTCTATCTGGAACACCGGATGGCGTTCCCGCGCGAATACCTGAACTTCACGATGTGGTTTTTGCGCGCGAAGAAATACGTGACTGCGGCCGACAACGCGGATTACACGATTTCGGCCGAAGGCGCGGAGTTCGTGGAAACGAATATTGGCAAGAGCGAGGCGCTTGCCAACCTTCTCTTTCCTGGCGGCGTGTAGGCAAGAGATCGCCACAGCGGGCGCGCGGTAGCTGCGGAAGAATCGGGCGGCAGACACCAACGCTGCAGAGAGCCAACTTCCACCGATCGGGCCGCAATCCGGGCTAACTCGCGGTCGTTCCAGCCGTCCCTACGAATCCTGTCTCTACCGATCACGGGACTTCCAGTGCGCGGATGTTACACTGAATCGGTGGCGTCGTTCGAGCACATTCTGATCGCGGTGGATGACACGGGCATTGCACTGGTCACCATCAACCGGCCGGAAAAGCGCAACGCGCTCTCGCGAGCGGTGGTGCAGGAATTGGGCGCTGCGTTCGACAAAGTTGCCGACGATGCGGCGATCCGTGCGGCGATCGTCACCGGCGCGGGCGATGCGGCGTTTGTGGCTGGGGCGGACATCGGCGAACTGACCGCGCTGTCCGCGATGGAAATGCGGCGGTACGCGCTCGACGGGCAGCGCGTATTGCGGCGACTGGAGACGGCGGGCAAGCCGTCGGTAGCGGCCGTGAACGGGTATGCGCTGGGCGGCGGGCTGGAACTGGCGATGGCGGCTACGGTGCGGATGGCATCGGAAAACGCCAGACTGGGGCAGCCGGAAGTGAAGCTCGGGTTGATTCCGGGCTTTGGCGGGTCGCAGCGGCTACCAAGGCTGGTGGGCCGCGGGCGGGCGCTCCACATGCTGCTGTCGGGCGAGCCAATCGATGCGGCGGAGGCTTGGCGGATCGGCTTAGTGAACGCGGTTGTGCCGCCGGCGGAGTTACTCGGCGCGGCACGCGGCTGGCTGGAAAAGGTCTTGCAGAACGGTCCGCTAGCGGTCAGGCTGGCGATGGAAGCGGTGGATAGGGGTCTCCATGGCGGCCTGGAAGAAGGGTTGCAACTGGAAGCGGCGCTGTTCGGATTGAACGCAGCCAGCGAAGACCGCCGCGAAGGCACGCGGGCGTTTAAAGAAAAGCGGGCGCCAGCGTTTACGGGGAAGTGAACTTATGTCGCAAGTGTGGGAAGGCCAGCTAAGTGCCGCGGGGCTGCGATTTGTCATCATCGCCAGCCGCTTCAACAGTTTTATTACGGATCGGCTTCTGGCGGGTGCGATGGACGCATTGACCCGCTCGGGCGGGTCGGCGGATCTGATCGAGGTCATCAAGGTGCCGGGCTCCTGGGAGATCCCGCTGGTGGCCGCGGAAGTGGCGCGAACACACCGCTACGATGCGGTGATCTGCCTGAGCGCGCTGATCCGCGGCGACACGCCGCATTTCGACTATATCGCCGCGGAAGCGGCCAAGGGGATTGCGCACGCAAGCCTGGAGACGGGCGTGCCGGTGGCGTTCGGCGTGTTGACCACAAACACGCTGGAGCAAGCCATCGACCGGGCCGGTGCCAAAGGCGGCAACAAGGGCTTCGACGCCGCCATGAGTGCGATTGAAATGGCCAATTTGTTGCGCGCTCTGCGCCAGGCCAAATAGGTGCCGGCCCGCCGCAGGTCGCGCCAGCGCGCCTTGCAGATCCTATTTCTATGGGATGCGCGCCGGCAGCCGCTCGACGAGGCGATTCGTGCGTATTTCGACACGCTGTATGCGGAAGAGCATCCGGAGCGCGACGCGTTCGCGGTGAGTCTGCTCGAAGGCGTGATGGCCCACCTCGAGGAAGTGGACAGGTTGATAACCAGTCACGCCGAGCACTGGCGCATGGAGCGAATGCCGGCCGTCGATCGCAACATTTTGCGGCTGGGGGTTTACGAACTGCTGCATGGCGTCACGCCAGCCGCCGTCACCATCGACGAGGCGCTGGAGCTGACGCGAAAGTTTTCCAGCGAGGAATCGGTGCAATTCGTTAACGGTGTGCTGGACGCGATACACCGCAGCCAGGCTGCGGCTGTTCCCAAGGCGAAGGCAGACGGCGAACCCGGTTAGCGGAATTATGCAGAACGGGCCAGCAAAAATCCGCGGCTGATTTTTGGCCCAAGACGTGTTACACTGAAATTCTTCCGCGTCCGACCATATTTCCAACCGTGTTTACCTGCTGAACTGGAGGTTCTCTTGAACACAATGCGTATACTTGTTTTTGCGATCCTGGGTTGCGTGCTCTGCACGGCTGCACTACAGGCTCAGACGCCAACCGCAGTCACAGTCATTTCGGGGAACGGGCAAATGACTTGCCTGGGTTGCAACAACGCTCCGTTCCAACATCCCGATCCCCTGGTCGCCGAAGTCACCGACGCCAACGGCAACCCGGTCAACGGCGCGGAGGTGGTCTGGACCGTGACCGCTGGCAACGCTTTCTTCTTCCAGAACGGCACTTCCCTCAGCACCGTTACCACCATCACGGGCAACAATGGGCAGTCAACGGTTAACTTTGGACAGCCACAGGCCTTCGAGGTGGCCGGTCAATTTGGGGCGGTGAGCACGATTACGGCTGCTTCCGGGTCCGCAGCGGCCACGTTTTACGAGACGCAGGCGGCGGGGTTGAACCCAGGGCCGAACACGATTGACATTTACCCGAGCTGGGCGAACACCCCCCAAGCCTCGCCGATTACGGGGCTCGAGAATTCAGCGGGGACACCCTTCGCGATGGATGTTTACACAGCCCTCGGTGTGGGCGTCCCCAACGTCGCGGTGTTTCTGCTGAATGCGGCCGGCACGGATGCGAATGGGAATCCGATCTACACGGTGGGACCGTCGACGACGGCACCCTCGGTGTACTGCGCGACGCAATTGGGCGCGGGCCAGTTTACTTCGTTGACCAACGTTGCCGGCGTTGCGACCTGCAACGTGATGTTTGGCCAAGTGGCGGGTACGGGAACCTATCAGCTCATCACCGGAGGAGCGCAGGCGACGTCGGTGAGCGTGGCGGATGGCAACTTCAACACGGGGTCCTGGAGTTTCACTGTGACGGCGCCCACGGTAGGCGGCGTCAGGGTATTCAGCGGCAGCCCCCAGTCCGGCGTGGCCGGCCAGACGCTGCAGCCGCTGGTGGCCGAGGTGGTCGATACCACGTCGAAACCGCTGGCGGGGCAGACCGTCAAATGGGCCGCTACACCTGCCAGCTACCTCCAGCTCAACAGTGCAACCACAACTTCCGACGTTAATGGATTGGTTCAGCAAGCGACCCCAGTGCTGAGCACCTCGGCAACCGGCACGATCACCGTTACGGCGACTTCCACGATCAACTCGAGTGCCGTGGCGACGTTCACCATCAACGCCACTCAGCCGATCGTGGTGGGGAGCTTCGCCATTCAAGGCGGCAACAACCAGACGGCGCTGGAAGGCGCGGCGTTTGCCAATCAACTGGCGGTAGTGGTGATTGGCAGCAACGGGCTGCCGGTGAACAACGCGACGGTCGCGTTCGCACCGAGCGGGCCGGTCACCCTTTCGGGGACTTCCGCAACGACCAACTCGAGCGGCGTGGCCGCGGTGACGGCAACCGCGGGAATTACGGCGGGGCTGGCGACGGTGACCGCTTCGATCGGCGGTTTGATCCAGGTCTTCAGTCTCACCGTGGTGCCGCCGGGGCCGAACCTGGCGGTTTCCAGTTTCGTGAACGGAGCCGATGGCCAGATTGGTTTGATCTCGCCCTGCGGCATTGCTGCGATTGTCGGTACGGGAGTGGCCTTGGGCGGATCGGGCTTGCCTCCGGTTGTGGGACCGCTGTCGTACGAAGTGGCAACCGATACGGTGAGTTTCGGCACCGGTTCGTCGGCGATTTGGGCGCCAATCTTTTCGGTATCGAACGTCGTCGGCCAACAGCAGATCGTGTTCCTGGTGCCCTGCGAAGTGACGCCGGGAACGCAGCCTGTGACGGTGACGGTGGAAGGCGGTAGCCAGACCCTCAGCCTGAAAGTGTTGCCGGCCAGCCCGGGCATTTTCCAGACGACCCAGTCGGACGGAGTCGTACGCGCGGTAATCGAGCGGCCAGACGGCACGTTTGCGAGCCCCACCAACCCGGCGCGGCGGGGGGAAACAGACACGGCTTTCGTTACCGGTCTGGGCTCTGTGAGCCCGCTGGTCTCGACCAACTCGTTGCCCATTCCCGAGACGCCATCGACGGTTAACGGTACGGTGATTGTTGGTATCAACAATAGTGCCGTGCCGCTGACGGGGGCACAATTATCGCCGGACATGCTCGGCGTTTACACCGTTCAGTTCGTCGTACCCAATACGGCTCCGCAGAACAACAACGTGCTGTTCTCAGTGGGACTGATTCCGGTAGGTTCGACGCAGACCTACTACAGCAACTCGACCGGCAGCAAGATTCCGATCGACTGACGTCTCCTGTACTCGGGGCCGGGATCTCACTCCCGGCCCCGGCTTCTTCCGATTGAACTGGTCAGGTCCCCGGCGTTCGAATCCGAAGCATCCAATCCACCCGCCGATTTCGCATTTTGTTCGCCATCTGATCTATATGTAGTGTGTTCCGCAATCAGTGTAGATTCAGTGGTGGCATAGTAACTCCGTCCTAATCAGATACTTCCCGCAAAAACTTCTTGCAAAGGCTAGAGCCTCGTGGCACTATTGGTTGTGGTGGTACGAAAGTGGCCTAAAAGTGGGTGATGCGACTCAAGAGCTGCTGATGGTGGAACCCCCGCGGGGGATGTACCCCAGCCGGTTGGACGATAAGGGCCGGGCGAAGATGCCGGCGGCATTCCAGCAGTTCTTTGCCGCGCTGCGGGAGAAAACGCTTTTTGTCACGAGTTTGGACCGGCGCACAGCTCAAATATACCCGATGCCGGTGTGGCGGCAAAACGAAAAATTCTTCGATAGTTACCGGGAAGATCCGCGGCTGGCGCGGAACGTGGCTTTCAATGCGGCGGATCTGGGCGCGGAAGCGGAAATGGATGGGCAAGGGCGGATCCTGTTTTCGCCGGAACTGCGCCGCGAATTGGGGATCGAGAATGCGCCGGTGCGACTGTTCGCGTATCGCGGCCGGATTGAAGTGCTGAGTGAAAAGATCTACGAAGAGCGCAAGCGCGAGGCCTCGGCAACGGCGCCCGAGGACGTCTCGAAGCTGGAGGCGGCGGGGCTGGTCTGATGGCGTATGCACTATTCCGTGATGGCCGAGGAGTCGCTGGAGTTGCTGGCGGTGCGGCCGGACGGAGTTTACCTGGACGCGACCACGGGGCTGGGCGGACACACGGCGCTGATTGCGGCGCGGCTGGAACGTGGGTTTGTAATCGCGAACGATCGCGACGCGCAATCGCTGGAGATGGCGCAGCAAAACACCGCGGCGTTGGCGGAGCGGATCCGGTTTCACCTGGGGACGTTCGGGACGCTGGCCGAAACGGTGCGCAGCGAGGGAATCGAGAAAGTGGACGGCCTGCTGGCCGACCTGGGCGTGAGCCGGTATCAACTGACCGCGCCCGACAGAGGTTTTTCGTTCTTGGCGGATGGGCCGCTGGACATGCGTATGGATACGACCCAGGGCATGACGGCGGCCGATCTGGTCAATCACACAGCCGAGAAGGCACTCGCCGATTTGATCTATCAATTTGGCGAAGAAAGGGGGGCGCGGAAGGTAGCCAGAGCAATCGTCCGCGCACGGCCCATACGGAGCACATTACATCTAGCCAATGTAGTGGAGCGGGCCGTGCACCGGACGGGCCGTCTGCATCCAGCCACGAGAACGTTCATGGCGCTGCGGATGGCGGTAAACGACGAGCCAGGGGAGTTGGACCGGCTGCTGGAGACGGGGCCGGAGGTTTTGGCGGCAGGCGGGCGGATGGTCGTGATCAGCTTCATGAGCATCGACGACCGCAAGGTGAAAGTGCGGTTCCGGGAACTGGCGCAGCAAGGGCGGGCAAAGCTTCTTACTAAGCATCCGCTGGTGCCGGGCGATCGGGAGTCGGCGGAGAACGCGGCTTCGCGTAGCGCCAAGCTGCGCGCCATCGAGATTATCGAAAGAGGGAAGTAGGACACCATGGCGACGATGTCAACATTCTTCGGTAGGACGGCGAATGCGGGCGTAGGCAGCGCATCGCGGGCCGTCGCGCGTGCGGAAAAGAACTCCAGCCGCCTGCGGGCGTTGCCCTTCGATAGCGTGCTGTTCTTCTCGAAGACGATCGACAATTCACGCCTGGTGCGGGCGGCGGATCCAAAGGCACGCGGGGCGTGCTGGAGCGCGGTGGCAGGCGCCGCGGTGCTGCTAGTGCTGCTCACCGGCACGCTGATTCCGAGCCTGGCCGGACGCCTGGAGGGATACAGACTGGAAGCGCTGAAAGGCGAGGAGCGGCGGTTGCTCGACGAACGCCGCACGCTGGACCTGCAGGAAGCCGAGTTGCTGAGCCCGGACCGTCTGCAACAGGTGGCCGAGCAGCAAAACCTGGTGGCGCCGCGGGCGGGCCAAGTGGTGCACCTGGACGGCAACAAACCGGACGGCGCTTTCGCGCTGGCGAAGTAGCGGTAACGAGGGCGCGTGATTGGATCGCGCAGCGCAGCATGCTGGAACGGCGTCTCAAATGGCTCGCGGGACTAATCCTAATCTGGGGCGGGCTGATTCTTTGCAAGCTGGTTTCCCTGCAGGTGGTGCATCACCGGCTCTATGCCGGGCTGGCGCGGGCGCGGCAGGAACAGGTGATCACGATCCTGGCTCCGCGCGGCGCGATACTTGATCGCACGGGCGCGCCGCTGGCGATGAGCGTGCCCACCCAATCGATACTCGTCAATCCGCAAAAAGTGCCCGATCTGGGCGTGGCAGCCGATATTCTATCCATGGTGCTGACGATGGACCGGGCGGAGCTGTATGCGCGCCTCGAAGCGGCGCGCCAGGACGGGCGCGGCTATTTCGTGGTAAAGAAGAAGGCGGCCTGGGAGGAAGCGCAGCGCCTGCGCGGCATGGGGTTCGACTGGATCGAGATCGAGAGCGGCAGCGAACGGCATTACCCGAACGGAACGCTGGCGGCGCACATTCTGGGCGGCGTGGACTTCGCGGAAAAGGGCAACTCGGGAATCGAAAGAGAGCTGGAGACGGATCTGGAAGGTGCGCCGGGCGAAGAGCGGGTGTTGACCGACGTCAAGGGACGCGGCATCGATGCGCTGGTGGAATCGGAGCCGAAGCCGGGCGCGACGTTGACGCTGACCATCGACGAGCGGGTGCAATTCGTGGCGGAGCGCGAACTCGCCAGCGCAGCACAGGAGAAGGGTGCACACAGCGGGAGCGTGGTGGTGATGGACCCGCATAATGGCGAGATCCTGGCGCTGGCGAGTTACCCGCCTTACGATCCCAACCGGCCGCCGGTGGCGGCGGAGAAACCGGAAGTGAGGCTGAATCATGCCAGCTCGGTTCCCTTCGAGCCCGGCTCGGTGTTCAAGGTGGTGACGCTCGCGGCGGCTCTGGAGACTACGTCGCTGCGTCCGGAGAGCAAGATCGATTGTGGGCGAGGGTCGATCACGCTGTTCGGGCGGACGGTTCACGAGGCGCACGGAGGGTACGGCGTCATCTCGATGGCGGAGGTGCTGGCGCATTCGAGCAACGTGGGTGCCATCAAGATCGGCATGACGGTGGGCGAGTCGCGGATGCACGAGTACGTGCGCCGCTTCGGATTCGGCGAGAGAACCGGCGTGCCGCTGCCGGCGGAATCGCGCGGCCGGTTGCGCAGCCTGGAGCGGTGGAGCAAGAGCTCGCTGCCTTCGATTTCAATCGGACAGGAAGTTTCGGTGACCGCGCTGCAACTGGCGCAGGCGGCCTCGATTGTGGCCAACGGCGGGCTGCTGGTGCGGCCTCGGCTGGTGCTGAAAAAGGGCGGCCAGCCGGTGGCGGCGCCGGCGCCGGTGCGGGCGATCCGGCCCGAGACGGCGATGACGATGCGGCAAATGATGGAGGGTGTGGTGTTGCCGGGCGGGACCGGGTACCCGGAGGCGCGTCTGGACGGATACTCGGTGGCGGGGAAAACCGGCAGCGCGCAAATCTACGATGTGGCCGCCAAGCGCTACACGCATTACTACAACGGCTCGTTCATCGGGTTCGCGCCGCTCAACAATCCGTCCATCGTCGTGGTGGTGACGCTGAACGGGACGCACGGCAACCTGGGATTCGGCGGCAGGGCGGCGGCCCCGGTGTTCCATGCGGTGGCGAGCGAAGCATTGCGGGTGTTGGACGTTCCCAAGGATCTGCCGGAGGCGCCGGCTCCGGTGGTCGAGGCGGCGAGCGACGCGGAGAAGGACGACCTGGCGATCGCCGACCTGGGGTCGCGAGGACCGAATATCCTGGAAGAAGGGGAAGAGGATGCGCCGGTAGCGGCAACTGCTGCGGCAGGGCCGAAAGTTCCGGACTTTCACGGCAAGACCATGCGCGCAGTGCTAGCGGAAGCGGCCGAAAGAGGGTTGGCGGTGATTCCGAACGGCAGCGGCGTGGCGCGGCTGCAACGGCCGCCGGCGGGAAGCGTGTTGCGGCCTGGAGAACGGATTCGAGTGCGGTTTTCGCGATGAAGCTGGGCGAACTACTCTCGGGAATCCGGCTGCGCCGCCCGGCGCCGCCGGTGCTGGCGAGTGCCGAGGTTGCCGGGCTGGAGTACGATTCGCGGCGAGTAGAGGCGGGCTATCTCTTTTTCGCGTTTCCGGGCAGCCGGGCCGATGGCCGCGAATTCGCGCAGGCGGCGCTCGACCGGGGCGCGGCAGCGGTGGCGAGCGAATCGGCGGCGCCGGCCGGTCTGCAAGAGCGCTGGATCGAGGTGGATCACGGGAGGCAGGCGTTAGCGCATGCGGCCCGGCTATTCTATGGCAAGCCGGACGAGCA
>Ga0074045_10000620_pt1 | contig 34599 bp, 31 predicted proteins | sample BogForMeECP23OM2_FD_94442 | JGI IMG/M metagenome (GOLD analysis project Ga0074045, IMG submission 94442) | Bog forest soil microbial communities from Calvert Island, British Columbia, Canada - Bog Forest MetaG ECP23OM2 | ecosystem: Environmental > Terrestrial > Soil > Wetlands ...
AAGCAAGCCAGTTCGGGTCTCCTTATATAGAGACCGAGCACCTGCTGCTGGGGCTCCTGCGCGAAGACAAAGCCCTGACCAATCGATTCCTGCGCTCACACGCCTCGGTTGAGTCCATCCGCAAGCAGATTGAGGGTCACACCACGATTCGGGAAAAAGTCTCGACCTCGGTGGACCTGCCCCTGAGCAACGAGTGCAAGCGCGTGCTGGCCTATGCTGCGGAAGAGGCGGAGCGGCTGTCGCACCGGCACATCGGAACCGAGCATTTGTTGTTGGGTTTATTGAGGGAAGAGAAGTGCTTTGCCGCCGAGATTTTGCATGAGCGCGGCCTGCGGCTCTCCACCATCCGCGAAGAGTTAGCCCGTACCAGCCAGGAAAAAGCACAACCGCAGCGCCAGCGGGAATCTTCGCTGCTGAGTGAGTTTTCCCGCGATCTGACCCAGGCGGCAATGGACAGCCAACTCGATCCTCTGGTCGGCCGCGACGGCGAACTCGAGCGTGTGGTTCAGATTCTGTGCCGCCGCACCAAGAATAATCCCGTGCTGATCGGCGAGCCGGGTGTGGGCAAGACTGCCATCGTTGAGGGCTTGGCGCAACGGATTGCCGACGGTGAGGTTCCTTCGTTCCTCGCGGACAAGCGAATTCTCGCCCTTGATCTTTCTCTCATCGTCGCCGGAACGAAATATCGTGGACAGTTCGAGGAGCGGCTGAAGACCATCATGAAGGAGCTGATGGAGTCCCAGAATTCCATCATCTTTATTGATGAGCTGCACACGCTGGTGGGTGCAGGATCGGCGGAAGGATCGCTCGATGCCGCGAACATACTGAAGCCGGCATTGTCGCGCGGCGAGATTCAGTGCATCGGGGCAACCACCCCGGGTGAATATCGCAAATCGATCGAGAAAGACCGCTCGCTCGAGCGTCGCTTCCAGGCCGTGAAAGTTCCGCCGCCGAACGAGGCAGACGCGGTGAAGGTGCTGTTCGGTATCAAGGACCGGTACGAGAAATTCCACGCGGTTACCTATACCGACGACGCCATCAACTTCGCGGTCTCGCACTCGAATCGCTATATTCCGGACCGCTTCCTTCCAGATAAGGCCATCGACCTGGTCGATGAAGCCGGTGCGCGGGTGAAGCTGCGCCAGACTTCGCAGCCGGAAGAGATCACGGAAGTACAGAAGCGTATCAAGTTCATCGTGCACCGCATGGAGAACGCGATCGCGAACCATGAGTTCGAGAAGGCGCGCTTCTATTCGGACGAAGAACGCAAAGAGCGCGAGAACCTGCGCGCGCTGCGCGAGAAATATCATCTGGACGAGTCTTCGACCGGCGTAGTTGGCCGCGAGGATATCGAAGATGTGGTTTCGCGCTGGACCGGCGTTCCCATCACCTCGATCAAGGAAGAAGAGACGCAGAAGCTGCTGCGCATCGAAGAAGAGCTGCACAAGCGCATCATTTCGCAGGATAAATCGATCAGCGCGCTGGCCCGGGCGATCCGCCGTTCGCGCGCGGGATTGAAGAGTCCGAACCGGCCGATTGGCTCGTTCCTTTTCCTGGGACCGACCGGCGTCGGCAAAACCGAAGTGGCGCGTACCCTGGCGCAATTCATGTTCGGCACGGAAAAAGCCCTGGTCCGCTTCGACATGTCGGAGTTCATGGAGAAGCATTCGGTCTCGAAGTTAATCGGCTCGCCTCCGGGATACGTGGGTTACGAAGAGGGAGGGCAGTTGACTGAACGCGTCAAACGGGCGCCATATTCTGTCGTGCTGCTCGACGAAATCGAGAAGGCGCATCCGGACGTGTTCAACATCCTGCTGCAGGTTTTTGAAGACGGCCAGTTGACCGACGGTTTAGGCAACACGGTCGACTTCAAGAACACGATCCTGATCATGACCTCGAACATCGGAGCTCGTCACCTGCAGAAGCGCGAAGGCTTTGGTTTCCAGTCGACGGCGGATGACATGGTTTCGAGCAAGGTGGAGGAACTGGTGAAGGGCGAAGTGAAGCGCACCTTCAATCCGGAATTCCTGAACCGGCTGGACGAGATCATTCTGTTCCAGGCGCTGAGCGAGGCCGACCTGATCCAGATTCTGGAACTCATGGTTACGCAACTCAACGCAAACCTGGCGCAGAAGGCGATCACGGTCACCGTCGCCGACGAGGCCAAGAAGTGGATCCTCAACCAGACGCTGACCGACCGCTCCTATGGCGCGCGGCCGCTGCGCAGGGCCTTGCAGAAATACATTGAAGACCCGTTGTCGGAGGCGCTGATTCAGGGAACCATTACAACGCGTCCGGCATTCATCGAGGTCTTCCTCGAGGACAACAAGCTGTTCTACCGTCCGGTGGACGCGGAGAAAACCGAAGGCGTGCTGCTCTACGAAAACAGCTAGCTTTCAATTGTGGGTCTGAAGCCGTCAGCGCGAGCTGGCGGCTTTTGTTTTGCTGGCCATGCGGTTCAGTGCGCGACTGTAATCGCGAATTGTCTCGGGGCGCGATTTCAGATAAATGAATTGCCCCTCCCGGCGGGTCTCGATCAGATTCGCGTCCGCTAGGATTTTCAGATGGTGGGAGATCGTCCCCGGGGTCAGCCCATATTTATCAACCACCTGCCCGCAAAACATTTCCTTGCAGGCCGATATCCCTTCATAGATCTGCAAGCGAGTGGGATCGCTCAAGGCCTTGGAAATTCTGGATAGTTCTCTTCTTTCCATGCGTCAAATCTCAATGTAGCACGCGGGAAATTGAATCCATATACTTTGATGTTCATCAAACTGTACAAGTATCGGCCAGGGCAAAATTCCCGGCCAGGTCGCAAATTTTCATAGGAGGGATTTTCATGGCGAAGAGATTTTCAGGGAAAACAGTAGTGATTACGGGCGGAAACAGCGGCATTGGGCTGGCTACCGCCAAGCTGTTCCATGACGAAGGAGCGAAGGTCGCTATATCGGGGCGCGACCAGAAGACGCTGGATGACGCCGTCCAAACCATTGGCGGAGATGTACTGGCTGTCAAAGCCGATGTTTCTAAGCTGGCCGATATTGACCAGCTCTATAAACAAGTGGCCGCAAAATTCGGCAAGATTGACGCGATTTTTGCCAATGCCGGCATCGCAAAGTTCGCTCCGGCCAGCGAAAGCACCGAGCAACTGTTCGACGAAACCTTCGACATCAATGTAAAGGGGCTGTATTTTACGGTGCAGAAGGCGCTACCGCTTCTCAATAACAATGCCGGAATAGTTCTGAACTCCTCCGTGGTAAATGCAAAGGGCAGTCCCACAACCAGCGTTTATGCGGCCAGCAAAGCGGCGGTGCGCTCGCTAGCTCGCACGTTCGCAGGAGAGTTGGTGGACCGCGGAATTCGAGTGAACGTGGTGAGTCCGGGGCCGATCGAAACTCCGATCTTCGGAAGAACCGGATTACCGCAAGCGGCGATCGACGAATTCGCGAACTATATCAAGACAGCCAACCCGATGAAGCGCTTTGGCACTCCCGAGGAAGTAGGACATGCGGTTCTCTTCCTGGCCAGCAGCGAGGCATCCTATATTACCGGGGTTGACCTGGGTGTGGACGGCGGGGCGGGCCAGATTTGAAGCGGCAAATTCGGGGGCCGCATTTCCAGTCGCGAATTTGAACCCTTGGTCGAAACAACGGGCTTCTCGCTGGCGCTGAAACTTAAAGGCCAAGTGAGAAGCTGGTGAAGTTCGTTCCTTAACGATTGAGGACTCCTATCTTGATCTGAGTATTGTCGGTCCCCTGCAAAACGAGAAAATCTCCGTTCAGCGTAACTTGGTTGTTACCGACTTGACCGTTCGCAACATAGAAAACGATTGACTTCCAAAGGTAGTCGTCCTGACTTAGAAATAGGTACGAGATGTCGTCGCCGGAATCGCCCTGTTGCAAATCGATCCTCGATAGGCCGTTATCCCAGGTGATGGTCTCGCCGTTAAAGTGCGAGACCTGATTTGGCAGGCCGAATTCCGTGAATAGATGCGCCTTCAACCGATCGAAGTCTTTACGTTTTAGCTCGAAGGACAGGGAAACAAGACCGTCCTCATCCAGAAAGGTAGTGTCCACAGTCTTCAGCGGTATGTCTTCATAGGAGGAGTTCGGCTCTAGCTTATTTAGTGCGGCCGGATCGTCAAATGGAACACACAGAACGGTTCTCTCCCTCTGCCTGGGCTGGATTCGTGAGGGTTCCGGGTCGGACACAAATGCACAGCCTGGATTGTTATTTACGTATTGATCAACCGATTCTCCGATGATGTCTTGTTTGATGTGATTGGGTTGCGCCTGTTGACCAAACGCCGCCGCTACACAAAAGAGGGGGATGGCAAGCCACTTCATAGAAACTCCAAAACTGCGCCTAATGCTTAATGAAGGCGCAAAGCACGGGTCTCCTTGACTTCCGTTCCTACTATCGGTGGCACGTATATGCCCAAACGCGAGTACAAGCTGCAAGCGCAAGCTTGCGCAAATTCAGCGCTGGCCGGTACCATTCCGACGGCTTGGTGGTGCCAGCCAGTTGACTTTCGACAAAATGTTTTGGCGACTGCTAAGCCGTCTTTTTTGCGTCCAATTCACTGCCTAACGAATCTGCATTTGCGTGTATTTCACTTGAGGAGCGCTTCATGACCAAGGTCAACATCGCCGACAAGTTCGCGAAGATTTCCGAATACTGGAAGCCCTACATTGCAGCCGAGCTCAACGGCCAGCATGTGAAGCTCGACAAACTGAAGGGTGAATTCGTTTTTCATCATCACGACAACGAAGACGAACTGTTTCTGGTGGTAAAGGGGCGGTTCCGCATGGAATTTCGCGACCGCCAGGAGTGGATCGAAGAAGGTGAATTTCTCGTCGTGCCACGGGGAGTGGAGCATCGTCCGGTGGCGGACGAGGAATGTTGGATCTTATTATTCGAGCCAGCTTCCACGTTAAACACCGGCAACCTGGTCAACGAGCGCACGGTGCGGCATCTGGAACGCGTGTAGGATTGATATCGAGCACGGCAGCAGGAGTGCTTATGAACTCACGAGGTTTATGGAACTTACCGTTTACTCGTCCGCTTGGTGTCCCGATTGCCGCGAGGCCAAGCGCTTTCTCGCCAAGCACAATATCCCCTATAAAGAGGTTGATGTTGAGAGCACGCCCGGCGCTCTAGACGAGATCATCAAGCGCACTGGCAAGCGCGCGATTCCCCAATTCGTGATCGACGGCGAGTGGGTGCAGCCCTATGCGGCCGGCAAAGGCTTTCTTTACGACCAGATGGCGAAGAGGCTGGGCATCGCAAAGCCTTAGCCTGCTTGCATTTGGCGGTAACCCGTCGCTGCGGTCTGCACTTTCGGTATCCCCTGTACATCATCTTCCGTACCGTGGCAAAGCCGTGCCCGGCAGGGCAAGATAAACACTCCCCGTTTTTCAGTGCTGGTGCGCTTTCCCCTGGCGCAAAGGCTGGAGCGGGCCGTGTCAAAAACTCATGTCCGAACCGGAACTTCCGCAGGGGTCGAACGAAGTTACTGAGAGCTGGCAGCAGACGGTGCAGGCCGTGCTCGGCCTCGTGCTGTTGATCGGCGCAGTCGCGATGTTCCATTACTATTCGCCCGGCACGGCTCAAAGTCCCCAGCCCGAGGATCTGCAGAAGCAGGTGCATGCGCTGACGCAAGAAGTCGCGCAGCTAGAAAAAGAGCAGGCGATGCCGGCGCTCGTACTCAACCGGTACCGCAATTCCATAGGCTACATTTACGGCGTATATCAGGTTGGATTCGCGAACCAGCCGGCCGCGATTCGCGCCCGCGTTTCAGGCACGGGATTTCTCGTCGGCGATGGACTCCTCGCCACCAACCGGCACGTCGCCGAACCCTGGTTTGGCGATAGCGAAGCCGAGGGATTGATGCACCGTGGCGCCAGCGCCATGCTGGAAAGTTTGGTTGTGTTCTTTCCCGGGTCGGCGACCCCTGTCAGCTTAATTCCGGGTGCAGTTTCTCCCACTGGCGATCTGGCCGTGCTGAGGATTCAGGATAAGAATGCGGTGCACGGTCTTGCCGTCCTTCCGCTGGCAAAAGGAAATGCCCAGCCCGGAGAATTGGTGACCGTGATTGGCTATCCCATGGGGATTGCGGGAATGGTAGCGAAGTCTCCCACGGGGATTTATCAACGGCTGGCATACCGTCACAATGACATCACGGCGGCGAGCGAACTGGCGGCGCTGTCGCTGATCCGCCCTTCGACCACCTGCGGGCATCTCGGCGATGTGGTCGGCGACAAGCTGATCTACGATGCGCCCACAGCCCACGGTGGCAGCGGCGGTCCGGTGTTCAACGCCAACGCCGAAGTCATCGGAGTGAACTCAGCCTATATCGACGGATTTTCCGGAGGCACTCTGGGATTCTCCGTGGATGCCTTGCGCCCGCTGATCGAGGAAGCCCAGAAGCGACCGTAGATTCACTCCAATAGATTTAGCGCTGAATCAAAAAAGGGGCCGGGAAGCTATGCTTCCCGGCTTTCGGTTTTGGCCACCGATCAAAATGCCCAACGCAGGGAGAACTGGATCAAACGCGGAGTTCCGGTCGTGCTGACGATCTCGCCGAATGGGTCAGGGCTGGTCCTGGGGCCGGCTGACCATGCAAGGTATTGCTCATAGTCGGTCACCAGCGGAGTCCCGAAATTCGGATGATTCCACAGGTTGAAGAAATCCGCTGCGAAGCGGAGATCCTGCCGCTCGGTAAGCTTGAAGTGCTTGATGAGCGAGAAATCCCAGTTCTGCTGGAACGGTCCGCGATAGATGTTGCGTCCGAGGTTGCCGAAGCCGGTGGTGCAGAAGTTCGGATCCGACGCGCATTGCGTTGGATAAAGCAGCGGGGCGGTCGTAAAGGCCACGGGATTCAGCCATCCGCTCAGGCGCTGCGAAATGCTGCCGGAGCTCATGCCGGTGCCGATGCTTGCGCCGGAAGCCAGACTCGCAGCTACCGGCGACGTGCCGGCTCCCAGGAAGGCGTTGCCGCCATTAGAATCCAGAACTGAAAACGGCAGGGAATTCTGGAAGCTAGTCACGCCGCTCACCGCCCACTCCCCGAGTGCTGCGTGTTTAAAGCCGGTGGTGTGGGCGAAGAATGGCAGATCGTAGACGTAGCTGACTTTCAGTACGTTCGGACGATTGAAGTCGGAGATTCCACGCGAAGCATTGATGGTGCTCTCGTCGTTGAAGGCAGTATTGTTGGCCGTGTTGCCGGTGGAGGTTGCGTCGATGTTCTTGGAAAACGTGTAGGCAGCCTGAATGTATCCGCGCTCCCAGCGCCGCGAGACGGTCGCCTGAAACGAGTGATAAATCGAATAGGCGTCGTTGGCGAAAATCTGATAGCCGGAATACCCGTTCAATCCAGGCGTTGGCGTGCGCGCAATAGCGTTGGCAAAAGTATTCGAGGTGATCTGATAAGTGTTGCCGCTGGTGTCCGTCACGGAGAACGGGTTGGCGGGAGTCGCGTTTACCGACTGGATAGCATCTCGCGTCTCGCGCAGGTGCGTGCCCTTCGTTCCTACATAGCCAAGCTCGAGCACCCATTTGCGGCCAAGATCGCGTTGGACGGTGAGGTTCCATTGTTGTGTATTGGGCACGACGAAGTGCCGTGGGACCTCCAGTACAAACAGGTTCTGCGTAGGATTGACTCCCGGCCCGGTGCAGGCAGGCGCGCCCGAGGGCAGGTTATAGTTACCCGCTAGCGTCGGATCGTTATTCGCGAATCCCGTGAGCTGGGAAAGGCAGGGAAGCCAGGCGCCCGACAACTGTCCGGCGGCCGGCACCGCGTTGGAATTGGTCGCGGGAGTGCCGGTGAAAAAGTCAGACATCGTAAAGCCCGGCGTCTGTCCGAAAAACACAATGGGAATGAATGGCGACTGGAAGCTAAGTTGGTCGACCGCTCCCACGTCCTCGCGTACATAGAAGATGCCGTAGCCGCCGCGAAGAGTCGTATTGTGCTGGCCGAGCACATCATAAGCAAAGCCTATTCTGGGGCCGATGCCGGTGGACACGCTATTGTTGAAGGTCGATCCGGCGGCATTTCCGGTGAGGCCGGGAACACCCAGCTTGTTGACGCACTTTGGATAGATGAAAGGATACTGCCCGGACTTGGTGAGATCCGATTCCATGTTGCCGATGTGGCAAGCGTTGTCGCTCCACGCACCGAAGAACTCTGTGCGCAGGCCAAGATTCAAAGTCAGATTCTGCGTGGCCTTCCAGTCGTCCTGGACAAAGATGGCAGAATTTTTCTGCCGGTAGTTGTGGTTGTAAACCCCTCCGCCGCCGAAGCTGAATTCCGGAGCGCCCTGCAGAAAATTGCCGACATCGCTGACCGGGCACGGGTTGGCGGCACTGCATCCCGGAGCGGTCGTGGTTGTCGAGTCGCCAAAATAAAGCTGTCCGTTGAAGACCTGCGGAAACCGCTTATTCAGAGCAACGGGCGTAAACTCGCCGCCAAACCGCCAGTTGTGTTTGCCCCGGACCCAACCCAGTGTGTCGACAAAATTAAAGTTGTTCTGCGCCTGATACTGGTTGGCTTGTGGCGTGGGTCCAAACTGAAATCCGGAACTGACGAAAGTAAATTTGTAAATGTTGTCGGTGAGATTGTTGGTGGGACGGGTGATGCCGGCCTGTTCCGCGGTGACCGGCGGAACATTGATGTCGCTGTTATTGATGCGAATAAAGCCCAGGCGGAAGTCATTGACCAGGGTGGGCGAGAAAACGTGCGTCTCCGTCAAGGAGAAGACCCGGTCGTTCACCGGAAGCTGGTAGGGAAAGTTGAGATCTCCGCTGCTGATGCTCCCGCCCAGAGAGGCCTGCAGGCCGCCCGCACCAAAGGGCACATCGGACTTGAAATTTTGAAAGAAGAAATTAACGGAGAGCTTGTCCTGGGAGTTGCGGAACTCGCGATCCCACGTGGTGGTGAACTGGTTGTCGGTATAGCTGCCGGGGATGCTGGTGGTGAACGGAACCACGCTGCCGGCCGCGGTTCCCGCGGGAACGTTAGGCAAGGGGTAGAGATATCCGTTGCCTGCCGAACCGAATTGATTGCTTTGAAACGCGATGAGCGACGCCGCAACTGGATCGACGCTGGTCAGGTTGAAGGCCGATTGCAATGCACCATAGCCGGAGGGAACCCGATCCGCCGCGGGGATATACGGGATCAGCGTGCTGATAATGGTTCCCGGAGAATCGCCGCTGCGCTGGCGGGTGCCTGAATAGTTGACGAAGAAGAACCCGAGTTTTCCGCCGCTCCCGATCGGGCCGCCTAGATCTCCGCCGAAAATATTCTGCTGAATCACAGGCCGCGATTCGCCCGCTCCAGCCAGGAAGTAGTCGTTGGCGTCGAGCACGGTGTTGCGGAAGAATTCGTAAGCTTCGCCGTGGAACGTATTCGTGCCCGTCTTCAGAATGGCGTTGATGTTGCCGCCTCCGTTGCGGCCCTGCGTAGCATCGTAGAGCGACGTCTGTACCTTAAATTCCTGGATCACTGCCGGATTCGGCAACGGCGTCGTCGTCAGCTCGGCCACGTTGTAATCGGTCGCGCTGATGCCTTCAATCTGATAGTTGTTGTTGTCCTCGCGCTGGCCGTTTACTTCGATACGCACGTTGCCGCGTCCCAGCTGCGAGGCGGCATTCAATTCGCCTTGCGCACCGCTGGAGAGCGTCAGCAATTGCTGGAAATTTTGCGTGGCCAGCGGCAGGTTCTTGATGGTGCTCGATTCAATGGCTTGACCCGTCGTGGCGTCAGTGGTGTTGACTTCCTGCACTTCGGCTTGCACTTCCACCTGCTGCTGAACCGCCTGAGTCTTGAGTTTTGCGATCAGCCGCGTGGTCTCGGTCACGCGCACCACGATGTCGCGAAACGTCGATTCGGCGAAACCGGGTGCATGCACGCTCACCGTGTACCGGCCTACCGGCAGAAGCGGCGCTGTGAAAGTACCGTCGGAGCCAGAATTGACGCTGCGCTCCAGCACCCCCGTTTCCTGGTCCGTGATGCGCACTTCGGCATTGGCTACCACGGCTCCGCTGGGGTCCTGAATCGTGCCCGTAATCGCTCCCGTTGCGCCACCTTGGGCGGCGGCCCGGGTGATGAAAGCGATGGTGAGAAAACTGATCCAGATCAACTTACCTAGTAGCTTTGGCATTGCCTCTCCCTGAGTTCGGAATGGAATTGTATTTATTGCTGAAACAGAGGTGTGACGAGTGGACAAGCGGATCGACAGCAGAGGAAGAATGGGCGCAGCCAGTCGTGTGCCGGTACACGCAGAAGTGGGCTGCGCGGATATAAAGGTGATCGCTTGAGTTTAGCCATCGCCATCGGATACACGTTTTCCCCAAAGAATGCCCGGGGCTCTGGGATTGCGGAAGGATACTTAAAGTCACAGGCGGTTGGCAATATAAATCATGGGGGTACTTTTTTCAGTTGGAAATGAGTGCCAAACGTGGGTTGATCGGATCTCGCGGATCACGAGCTGAAAAGGGCTTCGACTGTAGGAATGGGCCTTTCAGGTTCTAGGAAACCATCCTGGTTCGCGCAAGTGTTCATCGTGGAAGCCGCGGAGCCGGGCGGCCATCACCCCACTTCGGTTGAGATATCCGACGGTCTTGCTCTGGTCGGCTCGATCGACCACGGGCAGACGGCCGATGTCGTACCGCAGCATCTTCGAGGCGGCTTCGGAGACAAGTTCGTCGGGATAGGTAACGATCAGGCGGCTGCTGCCAACTTCCAGAACGCTCATCGCCCCCGAGGGGTTTTGGGCGAGGGCGCGAAACAAGTCGCCCCGCGTGATGATGCCGGAAAGCTTACCAGCTTCATCGACGATCAGAAGAGCCTCGTGCCGCGCGACAACCGGATCGTGTCGCGCAATGCGCTCCGCTAACGCGCCAACCTTGGTGTCAGCCGGTATCGCAGGTAAATCGTGGTCCATGGTTTGTTCAACCCTGGTCTGGGCGAGAACGTCGGCTTCGTAATCCTGATGCACGTGTAACCCCCGGCGCGCCAGTTTTTCCGTCATGATCGAACTGTTAGGCATTAGGAGCATGGCGATGCCGTCGGCGATGACGCTGACCAACATGAGCGGCAAGACTGAGTTGTAGTCGCGCGTGATTTCAAAAGCAAAGATAATGAAGGTAAACGTGGCACGCGATGCCGCTCCGAAAACCGCGCCCATGGCTACCAGCGCGAAGGCGCCGGGAGAAAGGTGCGCGCCGGGAAAGAAGTGATTCGCGAGCATGGCGAAGAGCCCGCCCATCGCCGCGCTCCACATAAAGCAGGGCGCCAGCAGCCCACCCGAGGTGCCGGAGCCGAGCGAGACGGCCAGGGCAACAGCCTTGGCCAGCATGACGATCAGCAGAAGTTTCCAGGCGAGCGAGCCATTGAGAATGTCGCCGATAGTATCGTAGCCGACGCCGAGCACGCGGGGCACGAAGAACCCGATGATGCCCAGTCCGAGAGCGCCCATCGCCGGCCACCACATTTCGTCGAACGGAAGTTTATCGAACTGATCCTCCACCCAGTACAGCAGCTTGCTGAAGCCCACGGCGGCCAGGCCGCAGATCAGGCCTAACACAAGGTACGACGTCAGAGCCCGGGGGATAGCGAAGTCCATCGGGTTGACCTGAAACATCGGCCCCGGACCGAGAAGCTGCATGTGGACCGCGGTCGCCAGTGTGCTCGCGATGACAAGCGGGATGAACGAGCGCGACTTGAACTCGAAGAGCAACAACTCGATGGCAAGAATCACGCCTGCGATAGGAGTGTTGAACGTGGCAGACATGCCGGCGGCCGCGCCGCAGGCGAGTAGCACTTTGCGCTCGACCGCGGTCGTATGAAAGGTCTGACCGACGAGCGAGCCGATCGCTCCGCCGGTTTGAATGATTGGGCCTTCCGCACCGAAGGGACCGCCTGTACCAATTGCGATTGCCGCCGAGATGGGCTTCAGGATGGCCACTCGCGGGGCGATACGGCTGCGGTTGAACAACACCGCTTCCATCGCTTCTGGAATGCCGTGGCCCTTAATTTTCGACGTTCCGTACTTGGCCATGACACCCACGATCAGTCCGCCAATGACCGGCGTCACGATTACCATCCAGCCGAGATGGTTGTGTTGCGCGCTCGCGAAGGTGCTCGACCACCGATGGTAGAAAAAAAGATTGGTGAACAAGCCGATTAACTTGTAGAGAGCGAAGGCGACTATGCCGGCCACAATGCCGATGGCGGCGGAAAGGAGTGAGATCAGCAGCATGCGGAATGGCGCGGGAGGGGGGGACGACCGCTATCGCGCCGGCTAAACCTGGGGTCGGCACGGACGTTGAATTCGCTGGGACAGATGTTGGTTGTACAGTACGCGTGTCGGGATTGCTCATGGATGCTTGCTGGTCTTTCCTTTATCGTACGAAGCCTTTTCGTGCAGGACGGCGGAGCGTTCGGGAGAGCTGTCGTCGCCCTCCCGCATGATGCGGCGAAGCGCGGCTACCAGTTCAGGTCCATTGCTGCGAAGTTCCTCGTGATGATGGAGCGCCAGTTCGCCGAGCACCTTTTCTCCCTTGGGAGTAAGGGCGAGAAGTACTTCGCGACGATCATCCTGTGCCCGGGTGCGGTGGACAAACCCTCCCGCTTCCAGGCGATTGACCAGTTCCACGGCGCTGTTGTGGCGAACCTTCATGCGATCGGCCAAATCACGGATTCGGGGGCGCATTCCGGCCGGCATGCCTTTGATCGCCAGCATCAGTTGATACTGGCCCCGCTCTAGGCCTGCCTTCGTAACCGCCTCCTCACTGAAGTGGAGAAACCGCCGGATCTGATAGCGGAATTCGGCCAGCGCCTGGTAATCCGACAAAGTGAGCCTTTTCATGCCGCTGATTGTATCGTGCCGCGATCTACTTCTCATAGTATATCGTAATGCGATATATAATACGAAACGCGACTTCGGACGTCCCACCCCGCTGGCCTCTTTTCCACACACCATTTAGAATCCTCTGTCCCGCTGGCATCGGCATCGACAGGAGGCGAATTCGCCTTGATCCCCCGTTACACTCGCCCGGAAATGGGCCGAATCTGGAGTGACGAAAACCGCTTCCGCACCTGGCTGGCCGTGGAAGTGGCTGCCACCGAGACTCTGGCCGAAGCGGGAATGGTGCCCAAAGCTGCGGCGAAGTCCATTCGCGACCGCGCCGATTTCAGCGTGGAGCGCATCCACGAAATCGAAGCCGAAGTTCGCCATGATGTGATTGCCTTCACCACGGCGGTGGCCGAGATCGTCGGGCCCGACGCGCGCTGGTTTCACTACGGCCTCACTTCCAACGACGTCGTCGATACTGCGCAGGCTTTGCTGATCAAGCAGGCCTCAGCCCTCATTGCGCAGGATCTAGCGCGCCTGGCAGAAGTGCTCGAACGGCGCGCCTGGGAATTCAAAGACACTCCCATGGTGGGTCGCACGCACGGCATTCACGCCGAGCCCATTACCTTCGGATTCAAGCTGGCAAACTGGTATTCGGAGACGCAGCGAAACATCGTTCGCTTTCAGGCGGCAGCGGAAGATCTGCGAGTCGGGAAATTTTCTGGGGCGGTCGGCATCTTCGCCCATCTCACGCCCGAAATTGAAGAAAGGATTTGCGCTCGCCTGGGATTGAAGGCCGCAGCGGTCTCGTCGCAGGTGATCCAGCGTGACCGTCACGCCCATTATCTTGCCACGCTGGCCGTGATCGCCTCCACGCTGGACAAGATTGCCACCGAGATCAGGCACCTGCAGCGCACCGAGGTGCGGGAGGCCGAGGAATTCTTCAGCGAAAAGCAAAAAGGATCTTCGGCGATGCCGCACAAGCGAAATCCCGTAACCAGCGAGCAGATCAGTGGTCTGGCGCGCGTGGTGCGCGGCAACGCCCAGGCTGGATTTGAAAATGTTGCGTTATGGCATGAGCGCGACATTTCGCACTCGTCGACTGAGCGCGTGATTCTTCCCGATTCCACCACGCTCATCGATTACCTGCTCAATAAGACAGCGACGCTGATCGAAACCATGTTCGTGTATCCCAAACGAATGCTGGCCAATCTCGAGAGCACGCATGGATTGATCTTTAGCGGCCAGCTTCTGCTTGATCTGGTAGAGCATGGAGTGTCCCGCGAGGACGCCTATCGTCTGGTGCAAGGGCACGCGATGCGCGCGTGGAAAGAAGGTTTGGACTTTCACGAGTTGGTGCTCGCCGACAGGGAAATCACAAGAAAAGTTCCGCCCAGGCAAATCGAATGCGCCTTCGATCTGCAGCGGCAACTGAAGAATGTCGATAAGATTTTCGCGCGCGTCTTCCCGATTCCTAATGCACGCAAAGCAACTGCAACCCGCGGGAAATCAACGGCTCGCGCCCGATCCACAAGCACAAAAAAGCGCCGCTAATCGCGGTTCTACTTCTACTAAACCCGCCTCGCCCTACAAAGTTGCGGTCGCACACTTCCTCGCCAGCAGCTTGCTGTTTATGCATCTCCTACTTACCTTCCGGCATCGAAGGAATTAACCAGGCGGTTAGTTCGTAAAGTTTCGTAAAAACTGGGTCGGAGGTGACCTATGACAGAGGTGATGAAGAAGAGGCCAGGCTTGCTCAGAACTGTGAGCGCGCTGCTGGCAGTGGGATTGTTGAGCGCAACATTATTCGCTCAAACCGCGGATGCAACTCGCAACGACAATCAAATTCAAACCAAGCTGGCACAGAAGCTCGCGGCCAAAAATCAATTTCGCGACGTACAATCCAGCGTCCAGGATGGGGTCGTGACCCTCACGGGCACGGTCGATCTCTACCAGCGCAAACTTGACGCAGCCAAGCTCGCTCGAAAAACTGCGAGCGTGCGGGACGTGCATAACCTGATCACAGTGGCCGGGCCGAACGTGCCCGACGCGCAGCTGGAGGAGCAACTGGCGAAGAAGCTCCGCTATGTCCGCGTTGGCTATGACATCACGTTCGATTATTTCGCGCTGAACGTGAAGGATGGCGTGGTCACGGTGGAAGGGCAGGATCGCACTGGCGTCGGCCGCGATGAAGCTCTGGCCGACATCCAGAATACTCCGGGGGTGAAAGATGTGATCTCGAACATCTCATTGGAGCCGGTCTCACTGTTCGATGATGGTCTGCGCTTGCGCGCGGCTCGGGTGATCTACCGCGACTCCGTGCTGAGCAAATACGCGATCGATCCGGCGCGGCCGATTCGCATCATTGTCGACAATGGACACATCACGCTCTACGGTTCCGTGGACAGCACCATGGACAAGAATGTTGCCGGAATTCGAGCCAACCAGCTCTTCGGCGCCTTCAGCGTGGAGAACAAACTGGTGGTGGAAAACGATTCAAGACAACCTGGATTGTAATGTGTGTTGAAGGGGGTAAGGCTGGGCGCGGAGCAATCCGCGCCCGTTTTTGTTAACTCAGAGCCGGTTGATCAGCGACGCGACATATCCCGCGCCAAATCCGTTGTCGATATTCACCACGCTCACGTTCGACGCGCACGAATTCAGCATGCCAAGTAGTGCGGTCAGCCCCTGGAATGACGCGCCATAGCCAACGCTGGTCGGCACGGCAATCACCGGTACGCCCACGAGACCTCCGACCACGCTGGGCAGCGCGCCCTCCATTCCGGCGCAGACGATCACAACCCGCGCCTTCGTGAGCGCTTCCCGGTTGGCCAGCAGACGATGGATCCCCGCGACTCCCACGTCGTAAAAGTGCTGCACCGTATTGCCCATCAGTTCAGCGGTCACGACGGCTTCTTCGGCGACGGAGATGTCACTGGTTCCCGCGGATACCACTGCAATCGTACCTTTGCCATAGATCCGCGGATCTTTCTTGAGCACAATTGCCCGCGCCAGTTCACGATATTCCGCCTTGCGCACTTTTTTCTTCACTGCGGCAAATTGCTTCTTGTCGGTGCGTGTGGCCAGCACGTTGCCGCCGTGCTTCGCCAGCCGCGCAAAGATTTCTCCTACCTGCGCCGCGGTCTTGCGCTCCCCAAAGATCACTTCCGGCATACCCGCGCGCAGACGCCGATGATGATCCACCTTGGCAAACCCAAGATCTTCAAATGGCAAATGACGCAGCCGGTCGACCGCATCATCGGGTGCGAGTTTCCCTTGGCGTACTTGCTCAAATAATGTGCGGATGGATTCGGCGTTCACAGTAGGACGCGCCAGCCATTCAGCATGGAGCGGCGGTCTTTAGATTAGCACTGGTTAGCGGAGCTTTGAGTTTTCGGCGAGTGCGGTCTGCGAGAGATGCTGCGAACCCGGGCAATCACCGCCCGGCAAACTTTGCGCGCGACGCCGGGTTGGTCGAGATGAGTAAGAAACAAACGGCGCAAGCCGCCCGGAGTTACCCGCCCTCCCAGATAAGCATCGTAGAGCATACTTCCCAGGTGGTATCCCCAATCCTTCGCGATCGCTTCCGCCTTCTCGTCATCGCTGCGGATAGCGGCTAAGGCGGCTTTTTCGCAGGCGGCACACGACAACGAGAACGAATTATCCGTTTCGGCCGCCGGCCTTGCGGGATAAAGCACTCGCGACCCGAAGTAAGCCACGCCATGTTCAATCACACGCACGTAAAACGCGTCCATGCGTGTGAGTGCGCTGGAATTTCCATGAAGTTCATTTTCGTCCCCGCCATATCCATTCCGGCGCTGGGGCAGGCCACGGCAGGCGTGATGCAGGAAGCGGGCAGCATCCTCGGCTGCATGCATCAACTGAAATTCGCGTATGTAGAATGCATTTACTTCCGGGAAGTAAGCGCTTCCGCGTTGTTCTACACTGGCCAGCATATTCGCCATTCGCCGCTCCTGTATGGCCTTTCGCGAGATCAGGCGGTGCAACATCGCTTCTGATTCACCGCCATGAACTTCCGGCAGCATGTCGACCAGGAACCTCGGTTGCGTGCTGTTGTGCGGCGAGTAGCGGTTTATTTCCAGAAAACTGGCCAGACTGTCGATCAGGTTGTAGATGGTGGGCGCGAAGTCAGGGCCGGTGTCGCAGCGGCTCCACTGATCAAGAAACAGCCGGTAGCTCTCGTACTTTTCAAGAGGACTGGCATTGAAGACACAGAGAACGTCATCGCTGACGCGCACTGCCTCCACTTTCTCGACGGGTTCGCCGGCCGCTCGCCAGTAGAGGGCATCCACGTTTTGCAACACCGTCAGGATCTTGGCGTCGGGAAGTTCCTTGTGCAACACCCGAGGCAGATGTCCTGGCGCAAGATGCGATTCGCCGAAAAGTACAAAGATGACTGCGTCGGGATGGCGCTGCCGAATCTCGGCAAGCTTAGCCGCGGCATGTCGATCGCGCGCACCGATTTTCCTCAAATTTTCGCGGGGCATGCAATCCAGGCCATAAAGGCCCTCGCCATGGTCGCGGGCCGCCACCAGCAATTCGTGAAATGGAGCCCAGTCGTAGCCCCAGTCGAGATCGAAGCGGATGCGCTGCCGCAGTTCATTCTCGTCGATTTCGCGGCGCCACCATTCGTCGAGAATGTGCTGGTCGCGGGCGAAGATGGTTTCGACGCCCAGCACCACCGTACGGTCCCCAGTCAGCGCGCGTTGTTCAATCAGCGAAGCGGCATAGCGCTGCGCCGAAGGCAGGGCATGATAATCGCCGATCAGGATCACGTCCGCTGCCTGCAAAGCGTTCTGAATCTGTTGACGGTCCAGAAGTGAGTCGTACTTGCCGAAGGCTTGGGAGAACTCGCGAAGATATTTGCGGCGTCCGTTCGAATCCTGCGCGCGGATTTCGCGCTCCACTCCCTCCAGCGCGTGAAGTTCCGCGGCGCTGCGCCGGGATCGCAAATTGGCTGTCGATGCCATAAAGTCCGCTTCTAGCTTCTAGCTTCTAGCTCTAGCTCTCGTTCTTCGCCTTGACTTCCCCTTCGGCTACTCCCTATGCTCCAAGGTCGGGCTGCGATGTTCTTGCCCGCCGGAGAATCCTTGCCGAACCACCCTCCACAAAATCTGACCATTGCAACTACCGGCGCCAGTGGGTCCGCATTTCTTCGGCAATTACTGATCGCCATCCAGCGCGACGCGCGCATCCACACTGTCAACTTCATCGCCTCGGACTCCGCACTGCGCGTGCTGGCGGAAGAACTGGGCATCCAGGGCCGGGCGAATCTTCTCCGTCAGATCCTTGCCGGCGAAAAAAGCTCGTCCAAAATCAAAGAACAAAAGAGCAAAGGGCAAAAAATTAAAGAGCAATCCAATGCTGATATCGGAGCGAACGTAGCCAGCGGTTCCTACCCCGCCGATGCCATGATCGTCCTCCCCTGCAGCATGGGCACATTGGCCCGCATTGCAAACGGCGTCGCGTCCCACCTGATCGAGCGCGCGGCTGACGTCTGCCTGAAAGAGAAGCGTCCGCTGGTGCTTTGCGTGCGCGAAACGCCGCTCAACAAAATTCACATCCGCAACCTGTACCGGGCTGCCGATGCTGGGGCGACCATATTTCCGCTCATCCCGGCGTTCTATTACCGGCCTGCCTCTTTAGATGACTTGGCCCGCGAGTTCGCCTATCGCGTCCTCGCCCATCTGGGCCTTCCCCAGCCTGACGCATTCCGCTGGAAGGGCTGACTTATCAGTGCTTTACCGGCCTACAGACAAAGACTCTTCTTCCTAAGGGAAGATCGGCTTCGGGGTCGGGAATCTTAATTGTAGAGAGCCCTCGGTTCAGCTCCCAGATGCCCGGTGGCCATGTACGAGAGGGAGTCGGCGACGGTCGCGATCCATTAGGCCGGTGGCACAGGTACGTCAACTACGTCTTCAAGCACAAAGGCACTACCATTCCAACGGAAGATGAACCTACGCTGTCCGCCCGAGGAGCATGCCTCACATTCTTTTTCGTTGGCATACACGGGATAGACTTCCGCGAGCTTTCCATTCTCAACAGACAGGCTCATATGGCCGCGCAACCCGTCATAAACATCGCGGCCTTTGAACGACCCTTCGTGGGCCTTGATTGGCATATCGACGAGTTTGCCGTCTGGCGTCAGCTTCACCGCCCCGAAAAAGTCCATGCCGGCTGAGCCCGACATGCATGTAAAGCCTTCGTAGATCGCTTCTTCCTGACCATCTCCGTCAAGGTCGGCGTAGTCCAGGTTTTCAACGTCGAGCGGATCGCGTCCGTTACCGGCGCATTCCTCTTTGAGTTCTTCAATCTCGGTGTCGGACACGAAACCGAACGCGTTTTCATCCAGCAACTTCTTCACATCGACGGCGCGAATGGCGCGGGAGGGCCCGGCTGGCGGCGACGGCGGTGGAGTGGTCATGTCAACAATCTCTTCGAGAACGAGTTTGTCGATCTTCCATCGGTAAAGGAATTCTCGAGTGCCACCCGAAGCGCAGCAGCCGGGGTCGGTTTCCTTGAAGATGGGGAACTTCTCGATAAGCCGGCCGTTTTCGATGGCCACTGTCATTTGTCCGCGCAGACCAAGACTAGGATCCCGCCCCTTGAGAGGCTCATTCCATTTTCGTTTCTCGATGGGCAGCTCCCACACCTTACCGTTTGGACTCAAGCTGAACACAGCGATCAGATCCGGTCCGCCGCCTCTCGAGAAGCAAGAGAATGCAGTGACCGCGGCTTCTTCGCGGCCATCACCGTCTAGGTCGCCGAAGGCTTTGGTCGACATTTCGATTCCAGTCCCCAGCGCTTGCTGGCAGGCGTCACGGAGGGTAGTGGCGTGAACGCTTCTGAGAAAGGAGACGGTCATCTCATCCTCGAGGTCTTCCCCACGAATCGCGGAATCGGTGCTGGTGCTGGCCGGAGTGAAAGCGGGTGGGGTAGAGGCCTGAACGGCGCGTGCGGGACTGGTGGCTGAAGGTGCCGACTTTTCCTGCGAAGCAGCAGGCTTGGCGGAGGCAAGACACGAGGCCAGAATCGCGAGATGCGCAAACAATTCTTTGGTAGCCAGGCGCATTGTCACAAGCTCCAGCGAAAAAATATGTCTTCAGATTACTTCGAGCCGGGCAGGGTGCTGGCGTTACCGAGGTACCTTAACTTCTTGCGCGTTTTCGACGCGGACGGCTACCGCGAACCTCCTATCCGCATTCCTGCAGACAAAAGTCCACAGCGAGCTTTAGTGATAACATCCGTTATCCTCAACCGGATTTCCGAGACAGGTTCGACGGCCCGGTTCAATCATGCTTCTGACTCAACAGAAACTGCGTCCGGCAGCGCTGCGGTTTGAGTGGCGGGCCCTAAAGCCTCACGCCTGGGTCATTTACCTTTTCATGCTGCTGGCAGCAACGGCGAGCCATGCCGACGATCACAATCCTTTTGCCGGTGATCCCAAGGCCGCGAAGGCGGGCGAGTATGAATTCCGCATCAACTGCGCTCTCTGCCATGGACTGGGGGCGCACGGCGGCGGGCGCGGCCCCGACTTGACTCGGGCACAGAAAAAGCATGCCCACTCCGACGCGGAGCTGTTTCAGGTGATCAGCAACGGCATTCCCGGCACCGTCATGCCGGCGAATGGAACCAACGGCCAAGGCGTTGGCATGACCGACGAGGAGATCTGGCAGATCATCACTTATATCCGCAGCGTGGAGGTAAAAGCCCCTTCGGTCTCTGCAGGTAGCGCGGCGCATGGCAAGGAACTCTTTTACGGCGACGCGAACTGCTCGCTTTGCCACATGGTCGAGGGCCGCGGCGGACGGCTGGGTCCGGAGCTTACTGCCGTTGGAGGATCGCGCACCCGGGCCGCCATCATCGATTCCGTGCGCAATCCCAGCCGTCGGCTTGCCTGGGGATTGACCGAGGCCACGAAAGAATTTCCGCAGGAGTACGAGACGATCACCGTTGTGACAGCCGATGGAAAGGAAATCAAGGGCGTGGCCTTGAACGAAGACAGCTTCAGCGTGCAGATGATAGATGGGGGCGAGCAGATTTATCTGCTGGACAAAGACAAACTGCGCTCGTTCAGCAAAAGCCGGGAGTCGATGATGCCGACCTACAACGCAGACTTTTTGAGCGACAAAGATCTTGACGACATCGTGGCCTATCTGGTCAGCGTGGCGGCTAAATGAGGGGACGAGTCTGCATCCAGGCTTTTGAAATGTCCGTGCGACTGTGGAAGAGCGGCCCTTTGAGGGCCGCGTCATTGTCCAAGGCAGAAGCGGCCATTAGGCCCTGTGGTTCGCTGGGGCTCAAGCCGGGCTCCTTAGGTCTGTCGTCACGCGGCGCCGAAGCGCCGTTCTTCCACGATCCTTCGGGACGTCCGGTCAAGATGCTTGGCACTGGCTGTCCCGGGGCTACGATAAAGATTCTGATGACCTTGCTGCTCGTCAGCGTTTTTGCAATCCAGGGTCTGGCGCAGGTCACATTCGAACGCCTGCTGAACTCGGGAAAAGAACCGCAAAACTGGATGACGTATTCTGGCGACTACTCGGGACGGCGCTTCAGTTCGCTCGATCAGATCAACACCACGAATGCGCACGCGCTAACGGCAAAATGGGTATTCCAGACCGGCGCAACCGGCAAGCTGGAGACCAGCCCGCTCGTGGTCGACGGCATTCTCTACGCCACTGCGCAGGATGACCGCGCCTTTGCCCTGGACGCCCGCACCGGAAGGCCTATCTGGCTCTACCAGCATCAACTGCCTGGAGATATTCGTCCCTGCTGTGGACGCGTGAACCGTGGCCTTGCGATTCTTGGCGACAAGGTTTTCCTGGGAACGCTTGATGCCCACGTAATCGCGCTCGACATCAAAACCGGCAACGTGATCTGGGATGTCATTGCCGCGGATTATCAAAAAGGATACAGCTTCACCGTTGCCCCGCTCGCCGTGAAGAATCTTGTCGTAACCGGCGTTTCCGGCGGTGAATATGGAGTCCGCGGATTTATCGATGCCTACGATGCCGCGACTGGCGAGCGCAAGTGGCGCTTCTACACGGTCCCCGGGCCCGGTGAGCCCGGACATGAAACCTGGGAGGGCGATTCCTGGAAGATCGGCGGTGCTCCGGCGTGGAACACCGGAACCTACGATGCCACAACCAACCAGATTTTCTGGCCCACGGGAAATCCTTCGCCCTCAAACCGCGGTGAAGGGCGCGCCGGAGACAACCTCTACAGCAACACTCTGCTCGCGCTCAATGCCGACACGGGCAAGATGAACTGGTATTTCCAGTTCACCAAGCACGACGAACATGACTGGGACGCAACGCAAGTCCCGGTGATACTCGATGCCGGCGGCAAGCATCTGATCGCGCAAGCTAATCGCAACGGGTTCTTCTACGTCATCGATCGCGCCACTGGCAAACTGATTTCAGCCAACGCCTACGGCAAAACCACATGGAGTGACAGCAAGGACGCAGATGGCCGTCCCATAGCAAAGAAAGAAGCTTCGCCAACGCTCGAAGGCCATACTGTATGTCCGGGAGCGCTGGGAACGACCAACTTCATGGCGCCGGCTTTCAATCCGCAAACCTCATTGTTCTACGTGACCGCTCGCGATCAGTGTGATATTTTCTCGACCGCTCCGCAGCCATATGAAGCCGGTCACGCCTATTACGGCAGCGCGTATTTTCCCTCGGAAGAAGCCGAACCGTATCGCGGATTTCTGAAGGCGATCGATCCCGCGACCGGAGAGATCAAGTGGAAATTCGAGCACACTTCTCCCACCTGGTCAGGAGTGCTATCCACTGCTGGAGGCTTGGTATTTACCGGCGACGCAGAAGGAAACTTCATCGCTTTGGACGCGGCGGCAGGCAAAGCGCTTTGGCATTTCCAGATGGGAGGAGCAGTTTACGCCGCGCCTATCGCCTTCGCCGTGGATGGAAAAGAATATGTAGCCATCGCGGCGGGCAGTGCTGTCTACGCCTTCGCGCTGCCGTAGAAAATAAATATCAGAAGCGCACCACGATTCCCGTGGAAACCCGAAAGTTGTTTTGATGCTGGGCGATGTTGTAGAACTGACTGCCGGGGAACGCGCTGTCATAGAACTTATTAAAGTTGTGATAAGTACGAAAGTCGTCCGCCTGCACCAGCCGAAGAGACAAACGCCGGAACAATCTGTAGTCGACTCCGCCGCCCAGCGCGACCGCTGCATCGGTGTAGGTTGTCGCCGTCGAAGTCAACGGAGTTGACAATCCCGTGATCGTGCTCGCATTCAGGCTGATTCGGTCAAAACCGAACATCGCATGGATGAATGGCGTGATCTTTGATTTGCCCCTGAAAGTAAAAACGGGTCCAACCAGCAATGAATACGCATTCTCGTCGGGCACTCCGGAGAGCTTGCTGAGGCTCGTATTCGTAAATGGCTTGCCGTACCGGCCGCTCCCGTCCGCTGCGATTGCAAACCAGTGATTCGCGTTGTATTGCCCTTCCACATTCCAGCCCATGAAATTGGAACTTATTGCGAACGGCGCATTGATCTCATGCAGAGCGTTGTCGACGTCAATGCCGCTAAGTCCGCCACTATCCGCGTATGTGAAGGAATATCCGCCAAACACCTGCACCTTCGCCGTCGAAGCTTGAGCAAAGGCGCACGAACTCAGTAAGGAGATCACAACGATCGTTGCTACAGCCAGGCGAATCATTCGATGTTTTTTCCTTTCAAGCAGCGCACACCCAGACCTGCACATCCCCAGACATTAGAGAGTCCTGCAGATGGCTTGATATCGTGTTGTTCCCGAAACCAGGTAAGAACACAGACGCATGCGAAAGGGTTGCAAGTGGACACGTAAATGTAGGTAAAGGTATTTAAGTTCCCAATTATAACGTGGATCACCGAGCAGGCTTTCTGCCCCCGAGCTGCCGGCAAGAGTGCGGTCCGCGCCATCCGGGCATCCCCCTCGCAGACCAATTCTCCTCAACAAGCCGGAAGGCAGCGGACTCTACAAGATTTTCCCGAGACAAGTTCTCCAAAAAGATACAAACCTTTGACTGCCGTATGACAAGGGGTCGAGTTGCGGCGCGCTACTCTCCGTTTACACCGTGATCGAATTCAACTAGAGGATGCGGTGAAAAGGAAGGAAACAATGAAGCAACTCACAGAAGTTCTGGAACGCGCCGCAAGCCGGCGCTCGTTCCTCAAGAACAGCGTGGTCGCCGGAGCTGTGGCGACCGTAGGAGCCGGCATCCTGGGCAGCGGGTTACCTGCCTTCGCCCAGCAAACCAGCAGTGCAGCCCTCAGCAAAGGAGATATCGCGATCCTGCGATTCCTCGCGGCCGCCGAACTGATTGAGTCCGACCTTTGGATTCAGTATGCGGAACTGGGTGGCATCGGCAATAATTCGCCGATCGAAGTAGACCCGAACCAGCCCCTGAACCCTTATCAAGTCGCCTTGTCGAATCTCGATTCCGATGGCCCGCAATATGTCGCCAGCAACACGCTGGACGAAGTCAGCCACGCTACTTTCCTCAATGCCTATCTCGAGTCCAGAGGGGCCGAACCGGTCAACCTCGAGGAGTTTGTAACTTTGCCGGGAAGCGCGGCTACCGGGTCCACGGGTGCATCGCGCCTCACCAACCTCACGCAGCTTAACGTCGACACCAGCTGGTTCGTCCGCTATCGCAGCACAACCAGTCCAGACTTCGGCGCCACCTTTCCACAGGCAGTCACTCTCAATGGAGTTACCGCCATTCCCAGAAGTGACGCCGATTACGAAGGCAAGTCCAACCCTAACTTTCCTGGAAACGATCACATTCAGGCCATCGCGAACGTGGCGGCCTTTCACTTTGGACAGATCGAGCAAGGTGGCACCAGTCTCTACGCAGCCCTGAGTCAAAAAGTCACGGATCCGGAGGTACTTCAGATCACTCTCGGCATTGGTGGGGACGAGATCGCCCACTTTCTGGAATGGGTGGATTTTGCAGGCAATGGAGTGCAGGCCCCGGTGGCGCCATTTAGCGATCATCTCTCCGGCCTGAAATTTCCCAATTTTTTCAACCCGGACAATCCGACGACTCAACCCAGCCTGATTTTCCCGGTACCTTTTGAATTCAGGCCCAACCTTCCGCGCGTCTCAATGATTCGCCCGATAACCGATAAATTCGCCGGGGCCATGGCTGCAGTCAAGGGCCTTACCGCCAGCGGGCTCTTCATTGGCCAATCGCCCGCGTTTTTCTCAGCGCTGAAAGCTTTAGCCGCTGCGGCCGACGCGGCTCAACGCGGAGTCTAGGGGTTGGCGCAATCGCGTCGAAGCCTTCGGGGGAGGGCCTCGCACGTGGCTTGATCGCCGCGGGCGCTGTTGACGAATCCATCGGTCGCAGCGCCCATTCTTCTCCCATGCTTCCATAACTCGATTCATGTTGACTGGAGGAACACCAATGTTTGAAGGCTTGTTTCAACCCATGCACTTGTTGGTAATAGCGGGACTTGCTTTGTTGATCCTTGGTCCCAAAAAGCTGCCCGAGCTCGGAAAAGGCCTGGGCGAAAGCATCCGCGGCTTCAAATCTGCAATGCAGGGAACGGAGGAAGAGGCGGCGCCACTGAAAGCAGCGCTGTCAAAAACGCCGGAGGAAAAGGCATGAGCCTCTCGGAAATGTTGTTCCTGGGCGTGCTGGGCCTGGTTATTTTTGGGCCCAAGAAGCTGGCCGAGTTTTCCCAACAAGCCGGAAAGAACCTGGCTCGACTCAAGAAAGTGAGCAGCGAATTCCAATCGCAGCTGGCAACGGAAGTCTCCGCGACCGCGGGTAACAGCGCAGTCGAGCAAGCGCCGAGCAAATCCGCTCCGCTTGAAATGGTCTAGCCCCGACAAGCGCCGACGAACCATCTGCGGAGGTTCCATGTACAATTCCGCGCGCTCATTGCGTCGGTGTTTAGTTACGCGTTCGTGCCACCGTCGACAGTGAGATTCGCGCCAGTGATGTAGGCCGCTTCCGGGCCAGCCACGAAAGCGACCAGTGCGGCGACTTCGTCAACAGATCCGTAGCGGTCGAGTGCCGTATTGGCCTTCTGCGGCGCAGCCCAATCGCCGGAGGCGGGGTTCAAATCCGTATCGATCGGACCCGGCTGGATGTTATTGACGGTGATGCCGCGGCTTCCAACCTCTCGGGACAAGCTCTGAGCGAACATTTTTACGGCTCCCTTTGTGGCCGAGTAGGCCGCGAGGCCGGGCGTCATGTTACGTTCACCTACGCAGGAACCGATCGTGATGATGCGGCCACCGTTCTTCATTTGCTTCAGAGCCGCCTGCGTCGCGACGAAGACGCCGCGGATGTTTAGGTCGAGCATGTGGTCGAGTTCCTTAAGTGTGGTGTCCTCGAACTTCTTGGGGATGGCCGTGCCTGCATTGTTTACGAGGATGTCAATCTGGCCCAACGCCGCGGCGGCCTTTTCGACCGCAGCTTCAACGGCGCCGGCATCGGTGGCGTCCGCTTAAATTGCGATCGCCTTTCGGCCCGTGCGTTCAATCTCCTTCACGACCGACGCGGCAGCTTCAGCGCCTTTCGTGTATGTGATGGCCACGTTCGCTCCATCCGCGGCCAGACGTTTAGCGATCGCAGCACCAATGCCCCGCGAGCCGCCCGTAATGAGCGCGATCTTACCTTCAAGTTTGGTGGACATGTTTTTTCTCCTCTTTTCGCTTGGTCATCTGTTTGCGTTGGTGCCGGTTTGGGCTCAGCGGCGGGTCGTACGAGTAAGTGCTTGGATGTGGCTGCCCGGAAGCCGGTTCAATTTTTGTTCACATGAAGGCAAGCCAGCACAGAAGAGCAATGCTGAGTAAGTCTGTGTGTCACCGCTTCGAACCCCGAAAATTACGCGCAATCTATTGACACCACGGAAATGCTTCCTCTAATCTGCAATTACACCGGAAAGGAGGTGGTCGAATGACAAGTTCTGATTGTAGTGGCACGTGTGGGAGTCTAAGACCAGGTGAGGTGGCTGAGACTTAGAGCTGGTTGCTCTAAGCGGGGCTCCGAGCGCTGTACGCGCCGGTAGCTACAGCCCGCACACTAGCCGGTGAGTATGGAGGAATGCATCGCGTTGGTCGCGCGAAGGCTTCCTCCTTGGGGCTTCGGCCTCGACCCGGGAGTTGCCGTGAGAGGCCACGTAGAGTGACCACCTCTTGGTCAATCCCAAACAGTCCACCGGACGGCCCGCAAGCTCGCATGAGCCTGCGGGCCGTTTGCTGTTACCAAACTGACTCGAGAAAACATCCTGGTTTTTAACCAGAGAGATTACGAGAAAGGTACATCCCGAGAGCAAGAGTCTGTCCAAGAATTGCAAGGAGTTGTAAACTCAGCCCCGCGCAGTCCAGCAGATTGCGAATGAAATGCGGATGTAGGGTGGCGCTTCGTCCGCTTGCAGGTTGCGCAAAGTGCCAGGGATTCTGTTTCCGGGAGGCTTTTCGCTGTGAAAATTAGAAGAAGCACTGCGCTTGCTTGCTTTGTCCTCTGCTGCATCAGCACTCTGGTCTCAGCTGATAATGTAAAAAACATTCCTATCGCTGGTTCTGCTACGCAGGGATTCGGAGAAACCGCAGGCGACTTCGATATTAGCGGTCCGGGCCTTTCTCTCTTCCAGGGACTGCCTGACGGTCCTAGTTTTATTGGTTTCTGTAATTCGGGAAGCATGTGTAACTTTTCTTTTCAGATTGACACTTCCGGCGCCGCTTTCTGCTCGTATTGTTTGTTCTATGATTCGGGTTCGCTGGGAAGCAAGGTAGCAGAACTTCTGGTGCCATCTCTAACCTTCACCGGGTCCGCGTTGTATTCCGGCGGCACAAGCATGACCGTGCCGATGACAGTGGGCGGAACCATCGTCGGTTACGAGCTCATTAATTGCCAGAGTGGTGGAGTCGGCTGCAGTCTTGGACCCGAAGTGTTCAAACTTCAGATCGCTGGCACAGCAACAGGGCAATTCACCATGCAACCAATCGGCGGGTCGGTGGCTAGCGTTGTGGGAGTATCCAGCAGCTTTACCGGTACCGCCTCTGCGGCGGCTCCGGAGCCAGTATCGCTGGTATTAACCGGCACAGGCCTGGTGGGAATTTTGATCCGAAAAAAGATGGCTCGCTCAAAACAAGCATAGCTTCTCCGGAATCCACTCAACGCTTCGGGCTCATCAACGCATCTAAATTGGTGACTGATCCTCAACGAGGCCCGAAGTGCAGATACTCCGATACAAACTTGGCATCTCTTCTCTGGTCCTGGCCCACGCCCTGGTTTTCGCCCAGACATCGACGTCCAATGCGACGTTGACTGGCAACCCAACCTTCCAGAAAAACTGCGCGAAGTGTCATGGGAAAACTGCCGAAGGGCGCCATTTCGGCGGACCATCCCTCATCTCCGCAAAGGTCAGTTCCGCATCCGCCGACGATTTGGGCAACATGATCGCCAACGGCAAAGGCCGTATGCCGAAGTTTGCCGGCAAACTGACGTCGGAAGAAATCGACACGCTCGTTCAGCAGATCGAAGCCCTAAACAAGAAATGAACGGCCGGCGGCTGATTCAGCCGAACAGGCTGGTCCCTGCTGTGGAGAAGGGAGTTGGCGGATTGGCCATGGTCGACGTATCCTTGGCAAGTGTCACACTTGGACGAGTCCTTTCTCGAGGCTCAACGCGAACGCCGTCGCCTGGCCGCGAACTATGCCGCCATGACGGACGGCGAGTTGCAGCGACTGGCGCGGAATGCCGAGTCGCTCACCGAGTTGGCTTGGGATGCCCTCGAAGATGAGTTGGACCGCCGGCACCTGGAATTTTCCGACGACTCTGATTCGGAGCCTCGTCAGGAAATGGAAGTGCGCGAACTGGTGACCATCCGCCAGTTCCGCGATTTGCCGGAGGCGCTGCTGGCCAAGGGAAGTCTGGAATCTTCCGGCATCGAATGTTTTCTGGCCGACGAAAATCTGGTCCGTCTCGACTGGTTCATTTCAAATTTCATCGGCGGCATCAAACTCAAAGTGCGAGCTCCGGACGCAGTCAACGCGCAAAAGATTCTCGACGAGCCGATTCTCGAAGGTCTCTACGTGCACGGCGTCGGACTCTACGAGCAGCCGCGCTGTCCCCAGTGCCAGTCGCTCGATGTGAACTTCCAGGAGTTGGACCGTCCCATCGCCTACATGAGCGCATTCCTCCGCGTGCCGATGCCCCTGCAGCGCCCGGCCTGGCATTGCCACGAGTGCGATGCCGAGTGGGAAGATGATGGAGCGGACGCCGGCAAAGAAGGAGCGCATCCATAAGAGCGCCAGGCAATCAGCCTGCCTGATATCTCTTTGAGGTTCTCACGCCTGGTTGACCCGTCTGGCGATCATCGTGATCGTCCTCTGGGCGGAGAGAACAGCTCCCTCCTGCCAGCCGATGATGTGGCTGCAGTGGTCTCCCGCAAAATAAATGCGATCGTCGGGAACGATCAGCTCGCGGTAGGGCCCGTTATAGTAAGCGCTCTCGTCCGCCGGGGGATAGTCGGGCCCGCGGCTGACCCACGATCCCAGGCTGTAAGGAATTTTGCCCCAGCAGATATACATCGGCTTCTCCAGTTCCTTGCTCTTGCCGGGATGCAATTTCTCCACCGCCGTCCGGGAAGCCGCGAGCTTGGCTTCGTTTGAAGGCAGCTTGCCGAAATCGCCCCAGTTTTCCATGGCATAGCCGGAGATGAGCACTCCGCGCTTCGACATCAGCTTCGCGCTCGGATACCACACCTGCGGGATCGGTCCGCTCGTGAGAAACGATATGCCGCCGTAGATCTCATCGCCGTCCTGCTCCCAGAAGCGCCGCGACTCCCAGGCCACTTTGTAGGCCGAATCGTAGGTGACTTGCTCGATCGCCAATCTCACTCCAGGAGAGAAATCATTCGGGATCGTCCTGAGAATCGTCAGCGGTAGTGTGCAAATGCAATACGGCGCCTCGATCGAACGAACTGGCCCGGACTCGCCGTCGCGATACAACACTCGGACGCCGTTGCCAGTCTTTCTGATTTCAGTGATTGGGGAGTTATAGCGGACCAGCTTGCCCAGCGAGCGTGCGAATGCGAACGGAATGCGGTCCATGCCGCCGACGGGCTGCAGCATGGTAGCTTGCATGTCGAGCACTTCTTCAAATAGCGTCGGCCTGTAAAGCTTCGACTTGAGCAAATCGGAGAAGGGAAGAGGATCGCGAGGGATTTCGATCTGATCGCCCGCGCCGGGCGACTGCCGGTCGCCGGAGCGCGAGGAGCCCTTATATTCGTAATTTTTTCCCAGTGCGCCATACGATTTGAGAAATTCCATCATTGCGGCCTGATCGTCCGGCGTCAATGGCTGATCGAGCGTGCCCTTTTGCACACATTTCGCCAGCAGTTCGGCGACGTAACCGCGAGTGTCATTGATCACTTGCCCTTGCCGGATGGGTTTTCCGCCGAAGAAGTTGTCGTTCTGCAAGAGCGCGTTGCGCGAGGAATTCACCTCAACTTCGAGCTCCACTCCCAGTTCATTGCAATAGCCAAGAATATTTTTGTGGATTGACGGTAACCGCGCGGGACCGCAATTGAAATAATTTCCATCGTCGAAGGTACACTCCTGCGAAGTCCCATCGTTGAAGACGAGCTTGGATCCTCCACGGAGCGTCCAGTTGCGTCCGCCGGGACGCCCTCGCGCTTCCAGTACGGTGCAGTCAAAGCCCGCCCGCCGCATCTCGTAAGCGGAAACCAGCCCGGCAATTCCTGCGCCGAGAATGATCACTTTTGTCCCGCGGCCGGCCGATGGCGGCAACGGAAAATCCTTCTGCTGTTCGGTTTCGACCATGCCCAGCAGGCCCAGCGAATGCATGGTCATGAAGGCAGCACCGTAACCTCCGGCCTGCGCGATTCTGCCAATGAACTGCCGTCGGGTGATCGTCATCGAGGCTTTAATCGTTGCTTCAATTCAATTCAATTCAATTCAATTCTTTCCCTACTCCCTAATACCTGTCATCCTGAGCGAAGCGAAGGATCCCCTACCATCGTCAGCGACACGAGGCAGTTTTCAGATGGGTGTAAGTTACCACGCCCGCCGGATCGCAGCCCTGCAATTTTCCGCAGCGTACGATTCACGTTCGCGAAAACAGCGCTCCAGTTGCTGTTTGCCTTTATCATGACCACCATGTCCACCAAAATCCGCTGGGGAGTTCTCAGCACCGCCGCAATCGGTCTCAAGAAAGTCATTCCCGCTATGCAACAGGGCGAGCACACCACCGTCACCGCCATTGCATCCCGCAATCTCGCGACGGCTCAGGAGGCAGCGAAGGCGCTTAACATTCCGAAAGCCTTCGGCTCCTACGAGGAACTTCTCGCCGACCCTAATATCGACGCGATCTACAATCCGCTGCCCAATCAGCTTCACATCCCGTGGACTGCCAAGGCCGCGGAAGCCGGCAAGCATGTGCTTTGCGAGAAGCCTCTCAGCCTCACGGTCGCGGAAGCTAAGTCTCTGCTCGCCGTCCGCAACCGTACCGGAGTCAAGATCGGCGAAGCCTTTATGATCCGGAGTTTTCCGCAATGGCTGCGCCTGCTCGAACTGCTCGACCAGGGCCGCATCGGCGAACTCCGCTCCGTCGCGGGATTCTTCAGCTATTTCAACGTTGATCCCGCCAACATCCGCAACCAGATCGACAGCGGCGGCGGCGCTCTCATGGACATCGGCTGCTACCTTATCCATGCATCGCGCTACGCTTTCGCCCAGGAACCCAAGCGCGTGGTGGCTTCGATCGACCGTGATCCCCAGATGAAGACCGACCGCCTCGCTTCAGCGATTCTCGAGTTCCCCGGCGGGCATTCGATCTTTACTTGCAGCACGCAGCTGGTTCCCTACCAGCGGGTTCACTTCCTCGGTACCCGCGGACGCATCGAGATCGAAATCCCTTTCAACGCGCCCATCGACCGTCCCACGCGCATCTTCATCGACGACGGCGGCGATCTGTCTGGCAAGAACATCACCACCGAAACTTTTCCAACTGCGAATCAGTACACGATGCAGGGCGATGCTTTTTCCAAGGCTATTCTGGAAAACAAGGAAGTTCCCGTGCCTCTCGAAGATGCCATCAAGAACATGGCGGTAATCGAAGCCATCTTTCACTCCGCCGATTCTGGCGCGTGGGAAACTCCGTAGGATGCCGCTGGACTGGCGGTCGGTCTGCGCTATGGATTGGCCGCCAGTTTGGAGAAGCCTTTAAGGATTACTTCCAGCGTGTCCTTCGCCAGCTTCAGCCCCGGCAGCTCATCTCGCGTAAACCACCGCACCTCGGCCGCATCGCTCGCCGCGGCGAGATCCCCCGCAATCCGGCGGCATAGGAAATCAATCAAAACGTAGTGATATTGCACGCGCTGCTCGGGATCGCGCAGAACTCGATCGAAGACGCCCAGCAGTTCGCCGGGTTCGACGGTGAGTCCGGTTTCCTCGCGAGCCTCGCGAACAGCGGCGTCGCGCACCAGTTCGCCGACTTCCAGCACGCCTCCGGGAATGGACCACTCGGCCTGCAGCGGCGGATGAGCGCGCTTCACCAGAACCACGCGAGCGTTCTCAATGATGATGGCGCCCACGCCGACCAGGGGAACATCAGGAAATTCGCGTCGCATGTTGCAGGGATTCTAAAGCATGACGCGGTCTCCAATAGCTATATCCTAAAGATCCCAGGATCTAGCCTTTGTTCCCTGTGCCCTCTGTGTTTAAGACTTTGACTTCCTCTGCGACTCTGCGTCTCTGTGGTTAAATGGTGTCCTCGCATGTCACTGGAAGAATACAAACGCAAGCGCAAGTTTGAGCAGACGCCCGAACCTCCGCCGAAACTCGCCTCCAAAGCTGGGCACCGGTTCGTAGTGCAAAAGCATGACGCCACGCGTCTCCACTACGACTTTCGCCTGGAGATGGAGGGCGTCCTGAAGTCGTGGGCCGTGCCCAAGGGCCCGTCGCTCGACCCCGCCGATAAGCGCCTGGCCATGCAGGTCGAGGATCATCCCGTTTCCTATTTCGATTTCGAAGGCATCATCCCGGAAGACAACTACGGCGCCGGCACGGTGATGGTGTGGGACGTCGGCACATGGCAGCCGCTATCTCCGGTCGCAGTGGATGGAAAATATGTCCCCGGCACCGAGGCCGAAGCCGTCGCTATGCTGGCGAAGGGCGATTTGAAATTTCGCCTCGACGGGAAAAAACTGAAGGGCGATTTCGCGCTGGTCAAGATCAAAGGCCGTCGTCCCGGAAGTAAAGGCAACGAATGGCTGCTGATCAAGAAGCATGACGCCTACGTGGTCGAGGGATACGACATCGACGCCGACGACGAATCCGTCCTGAGCAAGCGCAGTCTGGCCGAGATCGCCGGAGATTCAGGATCGGCCGAGTGGACAAGCCGTCCCGCAGGCCGAGGCAAGTTGAAGGCAGCATGGCTGGCAGATGCCGTCGCAAAACTCGATCAAAAGAAAGCTGCGGCCACTAAAAAAAAACGAAAGAAGTGAACACCGCCGAGGACGCCAAGGGCGCCGAGAAGGATAAGAGAAAAACCGCAGCGTCTCCCGGCAACAACAGCCTGCCGATTCCCACATCCCGGCAGAGCACTGCGAACAGACCAAAAGCCTCGGCGCTCTCTGCGTCCTTTGCGGTTGCAGGTGTTGCAGCTCCTCAACCTTCCGCACCCGTCAAGCGCCCCATGCCCACGGAAATTCGTCCCATGCTCGCCACCTCGATCGACGAGCCATTCGACGGACCAGAGTGGCTGTTCGAAATCAAATGGGACGGCTATCGCGCCGTGGCCTTTGTCGAGAACGGAAAAGTCCGGCTAGTCTCGCGAAATCAGAACGAACTCACCCAGCGCTATCCCGAACTCAAAGATCTGCCGCAGTTCGTCAAAGCCAAGAACGCGATTCTCGACGGCGAGGTAGTCGCGCTTGACGAGGAAGGACGCGCGTCGTTCAGCCTGATGCAGCAGCGAACCGGATTTCGTCCCGGAGGCCGCCGCGCCGCCACCAATGCGGATGTCCCCGTGCTCTACTACGCCTTCGATCTGCTCTATCTCGACGGCTACGATTGGCGCCGGATGCCGCTGGAAGAGCGCAAGAACAAATTAGCGTCTCTGCTGATCACTGGCGATGCGCTCCGCTATTCCGATCATTACGAGCAGCAGGGAAAGGCTTTATTCGAAATCGCCCGCAAGAAAGGACTGGAAGGAATCCTCGCCAAGAAGCGCGACAGCATTTACCAGGAGCGCCGCAGCAGCGAGTGGCTGAAGATCAAAATCACGCACCGGCTGGAATGCGTGATCGGGGGATACACCGAGCCCGAGGGCAGCCGCGCCCATTTCGGCTCGATCGTGCTCGGACTCTATGACAAGCAAGGACGGCTGATTCACGTAGGGCAGGCGGGCAGCGGCTTCGATCAGAAATCCCTGGAAGAGGTTTGGAAACTGCTCAAGAAACGCGAGACCTCGAAGAATCCGTTTTACGGCGAGGTCGAAGCCCTGCGGAAAGTGTACTGGGTAAAGCCGGAATTGCTGGCCGAGATCGAATACGCAGAATGGACCGAGGGTGCCAACACCGGCAGCGGACCGAAGCTGAGAGCCCCCGTATTCCTCGGCCTGCGCGACGACAAAGATCCCAAAGAATGCACGCTCGACCAGGAGGGAAAGCAGAACTGACCCCTGACCCCTGACCCCTGACCCCTGACCCCTGACCCCTGACCCC
>Ga0074045_10000621_pt1 | contig 34573 bp, 37 predicted proteins | sample BogForMeECP23OM2_FD_94442 | JGI IMG/M metagenome (GOLD analysis project Ga0074045, IMG submission 94442) | Bog forest soil microbial communities from Calvert Island, British Columbia, Canada - Bog Forest MetaG ECP23OM2 | ecosystem: Environmental > Terrestrial > Soil > Wetlands ...
GGACTTCACCCATTCTTTGGCATTCATAGTTTTTCCTCTCATGATGGAAAGCTTTGTGCTCATGTCGGTTTTCGCCGGTGGTACCCAGTCACCGCCCGAGCAGGTGGCGATCCGGCGCGGAAAATATTTCCCGCACCATCGAAACAGAGCTATGTGAATGGAACTTTGACCCGATGTGAACAGTCGATGAAAAGTTTGTTAAAGCAGAGTTCCTGAGGTTTGCTGCTACCGCGGCTGCAGGACTGCCTGTGCAGCTACGCCTTTCTCAGAAACAGCGCCCCCAGCGGCGGTAGAGTCAGCCGCAGCGAATAGGGGCGACCGTGGGTTGTTATGGGGAGGGCTTCGGCGCCTCCCATGTTGCCTGCGCCGCTGCCGCCATATTCCACGGCGTCGCTATTGAGAATTTCTTTCCAGTAACCGCCTGTCGGCACGCCCACCATGTATCCCAATCGGGGCACGGGGGTGAAGTTACACGCGACCAGCACCGGGCTTTCGCCATCTCTACCCTTGCGCAGCAGCGAGATGACGCTGGCCGGCGCGTCATTGCAGTCCACCCATTCAAAGCCCTGGGGATCGTTATCGAACCAGTGCAGAGCCGGTTCGCTGCGATAGACGCGGTTGAGTTGCTCGACCCAGTTCATGAGCCCACGATGCACCGGGTACTGCAGCACGTTCCAGTCGAGGCTGCGATCATGTCCCCACTCGCTGACTTGGCCGAACTCGTCGCCCATAAAGAGGAGTTTCTTGCCGGGCTGCGCGAACATGTAGGCAAACAGCAGGCGCAGGTTGGCGAATTTCTGCCATTCGTCGCCCGGCATTTTGCCGATCAGGGAACCTTTTCCGTGTACGACCTCATCGTGGCTCAAGGGCAGCACGAAATTTTCATGGAACGAATAGAGCATCCTGAAGGTCAGTTTGTTGTGGTGATACTGGCGATGAATCGGGTCCTGGCTGAAGTATTGCAGCGTGTCGTGCATCCAGCCCATGTCCCACTTCATACCAAATCCCAAGCCGCCGAGATGGGTGGGCCGAGAAACCATCGGGTACGAGGTCGATTCCTCGGCGAAAGTTTGAATGTCGGGATGCTCTTTATAGGCTTCCAGGTTGAAGCGTCGCAGAAAGTCGATAGCTTCCAGGTTCTCGCGTCCGCCGAACTGGTTAGGAATCCACTCGCCCGCCTTGCGCGAGTAGTCGAGATAAAGCATGGATGCGACCGCGTCCACGCGCAGGCCGTCGATATGATATTTGTCGAGCCAGAACATGGCGCTCGACATCAGAAAGCTGCGCACTTCGCTGCGGCCATAATTGAAGATGTGCGTCTTCCAATCGGGATGGAAGCCCTGGCGCGAATCCGAGTGCTCGAACAGATGCGTGCCGTCGAAGTAGGCAAGGCCGTGAGCGTCAGAAGGGAAGTGCGACGGGACCCAGTCGAGGATGACGGCGATACCGTGCTGATGCAGGAAATCCACTAGGTACATGAAATCCTGCGGCGTGCCGTAACGCGACGTGGGAGCGAAGTAGCCCGTGGTCTGGTATCCCCAAGAACCGTAGAAAGGATGCTCCATGATGGGCAGCAGTTCCACGTGGGTGAATCCCAGCTTATTCACGTACTCGGCCAGGCGGGGCGCAATCTCGCGATAGGTGAGCGAACGGTTGTGCTCTTCGGGCACGCGCATCCAGGAGCCGAGGTGAACCTCGTAGATCGACATGGGCGCATGCAGCGAATTGGCGGCGGCGCGTCTTTGCAGAAAGGCCGCGTCATTCCACGTGTAATCAAGATCCCAGACCACGGAAGCCGTGCGCGGCGCTTTTTCAGCGAAAAGCGCCACCGGGTCCGCTTTTTCTCCCTGGTGTCCGTGTTTCGTGGAGTTGATATGGAATTTGTATAAGGTGCCCTTTTCAACGCCGGGGATAAAGCCTTCCCATATCCCCGATGAGCCGCGTGGCTGCAACTGATGGGACTGCGAGTTCCAGCCGTTGAAACTGCCGATCACCGACACCTGGCGGGCATTGGGAGCCCAGACGCTGAAAACGGTGCCCTTGGTCCCATTCGATTCCACAACGTGCGCGCCCATCTTCTCGTAAATCCGATAGTGGCTGCCTTCGTTGAATAAATAGAAATCGTCGGAGCCCAGCAGGGAAACGTCGTAGCGGACCGGAGATAGTTCCTGAGTTGGAGGTTTAGGCGTCATGATTTCGCGTCCGGTCTAGTGTATTCCAATTCAAAATGAAGGGATGGCTAGACTGTGTGGTGGCGGGGCTTTGCCCCGCCAAGACGGGGAGGAGCCCCGTCACCACATGAGTCCCACTAACTACGTTTCTGTGTCTCGCGCTTGGCTCTAGCCCATCCTTCTTTGACACTCTGTCGCGCCCGCCCCAGCGCCAGCGCATCTGCCGGCACATCTTCCGTGATGCAGCTAGCGGCCGCGACGTACGAGCCGCGTCCAATCTTTACCGGCGCGACCAGCGTGGAGTCACTGCCAATAAACACGCCATCTTCGATGACCGTCTTGTACTTGTTCACGCCATCGTAATTGCAGGTGATGGTACCCGCACCGATGTTCACGCCTTCGCCAATTTCCGCGTCGCCCAGATAGGTGAGGTGGTTCGCCTTCGACCCCTTGCCCAGCTTGATCTTCTTGGTCTCAACGAAGTTGCCCACGTGAGCGCCTTCGCCCACCTCGCTTCCCGGGCGCAGATGAGAATACGGCCCAATTACCGCTCCCGTGCCGATGCGAGAGTCTTCCATGAGCGTCCCCGGCCGCACCGTGACCCCATCGCCCAGAACAGAATTTCCAATCACGCTGTAGGAGCGGATGCGGCAGTCCTCGCCAATTTTGGTCTTGCCCAGCAACTGCACGAAGGGCTCAATCACAGTGTCGGCTCCAACTTCCACTTCGCTGTCAATTACACAGGTGTGCGGAAAATAGATCGTGACGCCCGCCTCCAGCAGTGCGCGGCACTTCGCCAGCCGCAATCGCGCATCCAGCATGATCATTTCCGCTCGCGTGTTGCTGCCCAACACCTCGCCCGCATCCGCGGTCTTGAGGACGACCACCTTCTTATGCGCCCGGTGAAACACTGCGGCCATATCGGTGAGGTAGTACTCGCCGTGCGGGTTTGCGGTGGAAAGACGGTCGATGTTTTGGTACAGGGTTGGTGCATCGAACGCATAAACCCCGGAGTTGATCTCGTGAATCTTCTTCTGCTGCGGGGTCGCGGACTTTTCCTCGACAATCGCCTGCACTCCGACGTTTCCGCGCGGGCTTTTGCGGATCACCCGCCCATATCCATAAGGATTCTCGAGATCGGCGCTCAACAAAGTCATCGTGGCCTTTTGAGCGGCGTGAAATTCGCCGACTTTTCGAATGGTTTCGGCGGTAATCAGCGGTGCGTCTCCGTAGAGCACGATGATCTGACCGTAACCCGAAAGGGCTTCGCGCGCCACCATGAGGGCATGTCCAGTGCCACGCTGTTCCGCTTGCAGCACGAACTTTACGCCCGAGCCGGCCACTGCCTCGCGAACGCGTTCGGCCTCATGGCCGATGATCACGTAGATGTCCCCCGCCGGCACGACTTTTTCCGCCGTGGCGATCACATGCGCCAGGATCGGCTTGCCGCCAATTTCATGCAGAACCTTGGGATGTTTCGATTTTAGTCGTGTGCCCTTGCCCGCCGCCATAATCGCGATGGCGATCCGCGGGGGCCGTGAAGAGGAAGATTTCGAAGCGAGCTTTGTCTTTGGCGTTCTTGCCATGCTCAGTCAATATACCGCGAATCCGCCAGAACCACGTAGAGGCGGACGCATTCGTCCGCCTCACGTGTGGTTGTCGAAAGAAATATTTGTGATCGGATAATTACCTCCGCGTCTGCTACCGGCCCGGCGCTTGCGCCATCAGCGCCATCAGGTCGTGCGCCACCCGGTCGGTAGCGTGCCGCGCCACCGCGCCCTCCTCCAGATAATCACCCAAAACCGGGCACACGCCCAGCGCCTCGATCGCTTCCAGATCGACCGCAATCTGCGAAGCTCCCTCCAGCGCGTACTTGGCCTTCATCTCCGCCGATGCCGCCTTCTGATTGATCAGGGCATAGTCGAACATCTGGGAGCCAGAGTGGCCATTGAGGGCGCGAATGTGGTCTGCTGCACTTAGACCAAGACTTTCATTCGCCTGTGTCATCAGGTTACAAACAAACACAGTAACCGCAGGAGATTCCAGGATCGCCTCGGCAATTCCGCGCACCAGCAGGTTCGGAATCAGGCTGGTGAAAAGCGATCCCGGACCGATCGTGATCAGATCGGCGCTGGCGATCGCCTCCAGCGTCTGGGGAAGCGGCCCAACGTCGGGAGGGACCAGGAACAGCTCTCGAATCTTGCCCTTGCTGGCCGTGATCCGAGTCTCGCCGCGCACCCGCGTCTCGTCTTCGAACAGCGCTTCCAGTTCCACGTTCGACGTGGTTGCCGGATAGATACGTCCGCGCGTGAGCAGGATCTCTGACGAAAGGCGCACCGCCTCGGCAAAGTCTCCAGTTATCGAGGTCAGCGCCGCCAGAAAAAGATTGCCGAAGCTGTGACCTTCCAGTCCCGAGCCCTTCTGAAAGCGGTGCTGGAACAGTCGCGAGAGCAAGGCCTCGTCTTCGGAGAGGGCAACGATGCAATTGCGCACGTCGCCCGGCGGCAGCATATTGAGCTCTTTGCGCAACCGGCCGCTCGATCCGCCGTCGTCGCTCACCGTCACCACGCCGCACAGTTCGCGGATGGTAGGCTGGCCGGAAGTGGCCAGCGCCGGCGTCATGACGTATCGCTTCAGCCCCTTGAGCAGCGTGGAAAGACCGGTGCCGCCCCCGATTGCAACTACTCGCAGTTCGGGACCCGGTTTGCCGTTGTCGGATGAGTTCGTGCGCGACTGGGGAAGCATACCGCCTCGAATGGTGATGGTGCTGGCAGCTAGCGTGACGAGTCAAAAATTCATTTAATAAAATGAGCGGGTTTGAAAGGGCGCGGCTTCAGCCGCGCCGTCACGCGTCCTTTAAGACAGGGGCTTTAGCCCCTGACGTACACGAGCTTCACGTCAGCTAGTACGCGCTCGCTTCTTCTTCCTGTGGTTCCGCTTCGGCGCCCGGATCCGGATACAGCAGTTCGGTGAAGCGCGGATCTTCCGCCAGATTCTGGAAGTCGGTATCGTTGCGCGCCTGGAAGCGCAGCGCGGGTTTCGCTTGAATCGCCTCGTCGAGCATCTTCAGCGATTCCTCGACGTGTCCGGTCAGGCAATGCAACGCGGCCAGCCCGTACAGAACGAATTCCGCTTTCGGATTCTGTTTCAAGAGCTTGTCCAGATGCTCGCGCGCCGTCACATAGTCGCCCGTGTTGATCAGCGACACCGCATAGTCGTAATGCTCTTCGGTGGTCTTGAACTGTAACGTGGCCGTTTCCATGTGCTTGTCGCAGGTGAGGATATGCACCTGCGCCCGGTCGACCAGGGACTTGTTCGGCCCGCTCAGTGCTTTCTGCAAGTAGCCCTTGGCCTTCTCGAACTTGCGCTCCTGCAGCGCGCGGAGTCCCGCCTCGTAGCTCTGCACCGCCTGCACGTGCCGTGGATCTTCGACTACTTTTTGCTTGGGAGTTAGCTTGAGTGCCATCAAACCGCCTTCAGTTCAGAATTTAGCTTCAGAATGTAGGTTCAGAATTGAAATCGAAACTTGAAATCGAGCGCGTCTTTAGTTAATGCTGGCCGCTGTTTCCAGATCGACCAGCTTCCACTCGCCCTTGATGATGCCGGTGCGAATCTGCCGCGCCGTCTTGCCCTGCTTGTGCATGGTGTAAGTGTAATAAAGTTCTTTCAAGCAGGTTCCGCACTCTGCTCCGTGGGTGCCGGAAAAGCAGCTGTGCAGGCTGGTGTGCCCCATGCCGCGGTCGCAATAGCAGTAACACGGCTGCTGGTAAATCACCTTTGGAATCTTCGCCGCCAGTTCATAGGCATGCGTTTGATAAGAAAACTGCGCGTTCGGGCCCCAGAGCTGATCCTTGGTCAGGATCGGCGGAAGCTTGCTGGCTGCGGCCAGAGGTCCCGTGTTGAATCGCGGCACTCCCTGATCAGCTTCGGATTGCAGCCACGGCGCCGATACCATCGTGACCGCAAAAAACAGCACCGCCGACGCGAAAACCCGTGTACGCATGCCAACTAACCTCAACTCTATATTTTACCTGAAGGCGCGGAATTGGCGTATCGGGCGCGAGATGTAGGAGGCGGGCCCTCTACTCCTGGATCTTGACATCTTTTGGATGCAGTACCGTCAAGTCTGGGATCTGTTTGAAGTCGTCCTTCTCGTCGAACGTCAGGATTTGAGAAATGCCGTTGTTTTTCATGATGACACTGTGAATCACGTCGCCGACCCCTGAGTGATACTTCAGAATGCCCTGTCTGACGTGGTAGAAGAACTCCGCGAAGTCGTAATCCCTCTTGGGGCTCACTTCGATGATCTGTATCTTGAGTCCCTGTAATCGCTTCTCGCTGACAAGCTGACTTTCGATCTCAGCCACGTCCCCGCGATCAAGATTCTTTCGGGAAATCAGAATGTTCACCATCTCCGTTATTGCCCACATGGAAGCGCAAAGCTAATCCTTGAGATCGGCGAACACTGCAAAGGCTGCCTCTACCGCCTTCCTTTTCGTCTCTTCTGCTTTGTCGCTGGAGTAGTAAGCGATTAGAACGTTGCTATCTAGGTAAATGCGGTTCATCGCTTTGCGCGGAAACGAGCGACTCGCTTTCGCTCGACCGTCTTGACAGCACGGAACGAAACCGTCTTCCCCGACTTGGTCTTAAACTTGATCCTTGCGGGTTTCTTTACAATCTTGGTGGCGACGAATCTGACGTTCTTGCTGGCCATGAAGCGATGATAGCACTCTCTCGCGGCAGCGCAACGTACGTGCGCCCGTTCCTACAAAGGTACGGGCGCTTCGCGACAAGTTGAAAATGAACTTTACCCTCCCAGCTTCTCAAAGAACAAGCAGATCGTTTCAATCCCCCGATAAAAATTCGGGATGTGAAATTTTTCGTTCGGAGCATGCAGGTTGTCGTCGGGCAGCCCAAAGCCCATCATGACCGACGGAATCTTCAGCACATCCTGAAAATCGGTCACGATCGGAATCGACCCGCCGGAGCGGATGAACACGGTGTCTTTCTTGAACGTGTCGTGCAAAGCCTCGGTCGCCGCTTCGATGAACCGGTTGTCGGTGCCGACCACGGACGCGGGGCCCTTGCTCCAAACTTTGATTTTCGTCTCGATCCCCTTGGGTGTGAGTTTCTTGACGAACGCCGTGTAGCGCTTCAGAATGTCGTCCGGATCCTGGTTCGGCACCAGGCGCATGGAGACTTTTGCTGACGCCTTAGCCGGAATCACCGTCTTCGCTCCCGGAGCCACAAACCCGCCTGGCATGCCGTGCACTTCGAGCGTCGGACGCGCCCAAGTGCGATAAAGCACCGAATATCCGGGCTCGCCGGTCAGCACCTTGGAGCCGACTTCGGTTTTGCGGTAATGCTCTTCGTTGAACGGCAGCCGCTTCCAGGTCTTCAACTCATCTTTGCTGGGTGCCTTGACGTTCTTGTAGAACCCCGGAATCAGCACCTTTCCTTTAGCATCTTTCATCTTGCTGATGATCTCAATCAGCGCAAAAAATGGATTCGGCGCCGCCCCGCCATACACGCCGGAGTGCAGGTCGGTCTTGGCCCCGAACGCTTCAATCTCCGTGTACACCAGGCCACGCAGGCCGACGCAAAGAGTTGGAATTTCCGGCGCGAATAATTCTGTGTCGCAGACCAGCGCGAAATCCGCTTTCAGCCTCGCCTTCTGTTTGCGGACATACTCGGCAATCGATTCGCCGCCCACTTCTTCTTCGCCTTCAAAAATAACCTTGACGTTGATTGGTAGCTTGCCTCCATGCGCCTGCATCAGGGACTCAAGCGCCTTGACTTCCATCCAAAGCTGCCCCTTATCGTCGACCGCGCCGCGCGCGTAAATGTTGTTGTTGCGCTCGGTAGGCTCAAATGGCGGAGTCTTCCACTCGTCTAAAGGATCGGGCGGTTGCACGTCATAATGCGCATACATCAAGACGGTGGGCTTGCCAGCCGCGTGCAGCCAGTCGGCGTAGAGCAGGGGATGTCCCTGGGTGGGGATGATCTCGACGTTGTCCATCCCGATGCGGCGCAGTTCAGCGGCCACAAATTCCGCCGCTTTCTGGACGTCGCCTTTATGTTCATCGAGGGTGCTGATGCTGGGAATGCGGAGAAGGGTTTTCAGCTCGTCAAGAAAACGCGGCTGATTATTGCGGGCAAAATCAACTGCCGGGGAAGCCATACTGTGTTGCCTTTCTGGCGCGCGGACGCGCGCAATTAAGATGATCGCGAAAACGTTTCAGTATATACCGGAAGGGCGGCCGAACGTTCTTGAACGCCAACGCAGCGTTGATCATTGGTGGAAAAATCACGATGTTACCCAACTATCTTTTTGAGGGACCGCCAAGTTCCGTCTTGGTGTCAGTTGGAATCAACAGAATATCTATTTGGAATCGTGGTCAGCGGTATGGAGTTGGAACCAAGAGGTTGCTCCCCCGAACGGACTGTGGCTGGCAAAATCGGGAACGGGAGGCAAGTAACCGCTCTGAATATTCGAGGTCCCTTGCATCCAACGCGGATTGTATTGAACGTGCTGTCCCACCTCAGACCAGCGGCATGCGAGGTGTCCTGTCTCGGTTTGCCATGCTCTCATTGCAGCTAACCTCCGACATTCTGGCTCAAGCCCTCCAACGCACATTCGTTCTGCTGCTTGATTCCTGTTAAGCCGCACTAGGACGTTGTTTCGGGGAGGCCGCTTGGAGGGAGTTCTGCGTGGTGCCTTTCTCTTGGAGCTTCTTATCAATGCGCTCCAGCAGCTTTTGAGCTTTGCGGTCTTCGTGACGCCGGGAATAGTTCGGGCTGGTTTTCATGGAACTAGTCTGCCAGACGACGCCTGTGAGCGCAAGACCATCTGATTTCTCTGATTTAGGCATTTGAAACGTCATCTCCGCCTTCTTGGTGCCGTCGGTCACCGACGGAACGTCACATTTGTGCGACCAGAACTTCTGCTCTAAGTAGTCCCGCGCCCCTGTCGGGTCAGAGCGATGGCAGGGCGGTGTAAAGAACTTGCGCTGGCATTTGCTGCACGAAGCGAAAGACGGAACTTGGTTGACGTACTTCAGAATGATGAGACTTCGCTGAACCGTGTCGGAGAACAAGTCGCTTAGCGCACGCATGAGAACTCCAGTCTCCTCCTGGCGGGCCTACTTGAGGTAGAAAACTAAAAAGTATAAACCGCTTCCGAACACCGAGAGGACAACAACAATCCCGCATACCGCAGATACAGGCGGTTTATAGTTCGCGGTTCTATCGTTCGAACTGGCAGGCTCTTTCACAGCGGTTTCCTCGATGAATAACCGGCCGACCGCCGCCTAAGCGACGAAGCGAGCGGCATGCTTGGAGATGCTCAACGAAGAGCCTAGCGAAGACCTGTTAACGTGCTGTTACAACGAAATGAAGAGATTTCCTTCTGTCACGTGATGAAATCACGATTTCACCAACCATCCCAAGGACCGCCATTCCGCGATAAGTTCTAGCTTCGAAACCTCGCTGCCGCGAAGGCGCTCAAATCCAGCTCTGGCGTCTCCCCGGCAATCACCTGCCCCATGACTCTCGCGGTCATCGGCGCCAGCAGAATGCCATCCCGAAAATGCCCGGTCGTCACAAAATATCCCGGCGTCGGCGTTGCACCCAGAATCGGTAACCCGTCGGGTGTTCCCGGACGCAGCCCTGCCCATGCCTCCAGAATTCGTGCGTCGGCCATTTTCGGAACCAAATCAAGTGCAGACTGCCGCAGCTTCTGAATCGTCTCCGGCACCGTCTGCTTGTCGAATCCGGCTTCTTCCTGGGTGGCCCCGATCAGCATGCGCCCATCACTGCGCGGAATCAGGTAAACCTCGTGCGTCCTAACCACATGGCGCACCATTTCTTTTTCCGGCATGGCGACGCACAGCATCTGCCCTTTAACCGGACGGGTGGGGACGCGAAACCCTGCCGAGCATTGTCCGGCTTGGATGGGCGAGACGCCCGTCCCCACACGAATTTCCCCGGCCCAGGCTCCAGCGCAATTCACCACCATGCCCGCGGCGAACCGCGTCTTGTTGGTGCGCACGCCGGACGCCGTGCCGTTCTCCACCTCGACAGTCAGCACCTGATCGCCAGACGAAAAATCAATGCCGCGATGTCGCGCCGAGGCGATGGCGGCTGCCGTCAACTGCCTTGGATCGACGCAACGTTCTTTTAGGTACACGGCGGTCGCGTCCGGAGCCCGAAGCACCGGCTCCAGTTCTGCCAGTGGTCCAGGCAGAGCATAAGCCTGTGTGGTGGCAGTTCGTGTGGTGGCAGGGCTCTGCCCCGCGTCTGCACGCAGAAAAGCCAGCGTCCCGACCGACCGCAGATCAATCTTCAGTCCCGACTCGTCCTCGAGCTCACGCACGAACTCGGGATACATCCGGGCGCTAGCCGCCGCCAGTTCCTGCAGCCCAGGTCGCGTTTCCAGGGGGAAGTCAACCAGCATACCGCCCGCGGCCCAGGATGCCTCGCGTCCCGGTTCGCCTTTCTCCACCACCAGCACCCGCAGTCCCTGCTTGTTCAGCTCACGCGCCAGCGACAGCCCGATGATGCCCGCCCCAACGACGATCGCGTCCCAACTCTTCACAGCTTGACTCTTCACACCTTGATTCTAGCCGGAAGTCACGACCCTGAACCTGAAACGCAATTGACAGCGCTCCCCATCTCACAAACAATAAGATCGACAGTCTACTTCAACCGGAGACCCCACTTATGTCTGAAGGTGAACAACCGCACGTTTACCACCCCGAGCCGACGAGTAATGTCGGCAAATGGATTCTCATCGCTCTGGCCATCGCCTATGTCGGAGCCTCGGCATTTTTCATTTACGACCAACACGGCAAGCTCGATAAGCTCACGCAAGACCAGACCGCCAGCCAGAAACAAATTGGCGACTTGACCAAGCGCATGCAATCCGCGGAAGCCGATTCTGAGACTCTGGCCCAGAATCTGGGCATGACTAAGAAGGAATTATCAACCCGTGCTGCCGAGTTTCAGCGTGAGCAGCAAGCTGCAGCGGCGCGCCTAGCGGCCCAAGCGGCACAAGAGAAAAAAGACGTAGGTGCCGTGGCCGGAGAAGTCGGGAATGTTAAGACCGACGTCGGCGGCGTAAAGACCGACGTGGCCGCCACCAAGGCGTCGCTCGAGGCGACCATCGCGAAACTGCAGAACACCATCGGCGATCTCGGCGTACAAAGCGGATTGATCGCCAACACCCGCAGCGATCTCGACGCCCTCAAGCACAAGGGCGATCGCCAGTACTATGAGTTCACTTTGTTGAGGGGGGCGCAGCCGCAGGCCTTCTCGACCGTAGCCCTGCAGCTCAAAAAGACCGACCCCAAGAAGGGCAAGTACACGCTGAACGTCACCGCCGACGACAAGACCATCGAGAAAAAAGACAGGAACCAGAGCGAGCCGGTGCAGTTCTACACCGGTCGTGACCACATGTTGTATGAACTCGTGGTCTGGACGGTGGACAAGAACAAGATCACCGGCTACCTGAGCACGCCGAAGAATGCTCCGATACCGGTTACCGCTACGCCGCAATAGCAGCAGGAGCGACGATCGCAATGCTGCCGGCGAACGCGCACACGCTCCTGGAGATCGCACTCCGCACTGGAGTCATCTACTGCCTCGTGCTGATCGGAATTCGCATCAGCGGCAAGAGGGAAGTCGGCCAGATGACTCCGTTCGATCTGGTGCTTCTCTTGCTGCTTTCGAACTCCGTGCAAAATGCCATGACCGGACCCGACACCTCGCTCGCCGGAGGGGCGATCGCCGCCACTACGCTGCTCATAATGAACTATCTGGTGGCCGAAGTTTCCGGCGGCAATCGCCGCTTCCGGAAATATATTCAGGGACAGCCCAGTCTGCTGGTGCATGACGGCGAAGTCATCGAATCGCACATGGCCAAAGAGCATGTCAGCATGGATGAACTGCAACGCGCCCTGCGCGAGCACGGTGTCGGTACCTATAAGGATGCGGCGCTCGCCGTCCTCGAAGTGGATGGTTCGATCAGCGTGCTGAAGTACGTCGACATCGAGCCAACCGCCACGACCCACCTGAACCGCCGCCGTTTCCTGAAGAAGCAGTAACCAGCCGTGTGGAGCGGGCGCCCTCGCCCGCGGCTCTTGGCTTTGATCTAAGTTTTCAATCGCTCGATCACCCGATGCCCTTACGGATGCGTCATCTTCTCGGGCTTGACCAGCGAATCGAATTCCTCACCCGTCAGATGTTTCAGCTTCACCGCCGCCTCACGCAAGCTGGAGTGCTCGACGTGCGCCGTATGCGCGATCTGCGCCGCCTTGTCGTATCCCACCTTAGGAGCCAGCGCCGTGACCAGCATCAGCGAATTCTTAACGTAGAAGTCCACCTTGGCGCGATCCACTTCAATGCCCTTGACCATATATTCCACATAGCCGTGGCAAGCGTCGGTGATCAAAGTGACCGAGTGCAGAAAGTTATAGATGATCACCGGCTTGTACACGTTGAGTTCAAAGTTACCCTGCGATCCGGCGAAGCCCACCGCCGCCGTAGCTCCGTGCACCTGCACGCAGACCATAGTCATCGCTTCGCATTGCGTGGGATTCACCTTGCCCGGCATGATCGACGATCCCGGCTCATTCTCCGGAATCACCAATTCGCCCAGCCCGCACCGCGGGCCGGAAGCCAGCCAGCGGATGTCATTTGAGATCTTCATCAGCGAAGCCGCTAAAGTTTCCATGGCGCCCTGAGCAAACACAATCTCATCGTGCGCCGAAAGCGCGGCGAACTTGTTGGGATGTGAGCGGAAGGGAAGTCCCGTAAGTTCAGCGATCTTGGCAGCCGCGCGCACGGCAAATTCCGGATGCGTATTCAGCCCCGTGCCCACCGCCGTCCCGCCAATTGCCAGGTCGTAAAGCCCGTCCAGCACCATCTCCAGTCGCTTGATGTCGCGATCCAGCAAACTGGCCCAGCCGCCGAATTCCTGTCCAATGGTCAAGGGAACAGCATCCTGCAGATGGGTGCGCCCGATCTTCACCACGGAGTCAAATTCCTTAGCCTTGGCCGCAATCGCATCGCGCACAGTCTTGATCGCCGGAATCAAAGCGTTCTTAACCCGATCCGCCGCCGCGATGTGCATCGCCGCCGGAAATGTGTCGTTCGACGACTGCGACATGTTGACGTGATCGTTCGGATGCACCGGTTTCTTCGAACCCATTTCGCCGCCGGCAATTTCGATGGCGCGATTGGAGATGACCTCATTCACGTTCATGTTGGTCTGCGTGCCGCTGCCGGTCTGCCAAATCCGCAAAGGGAACTGGTCATTCAGCTTCCCGGCAATCACTTCGTCGGCCGCTTCGACGATCAGCTTCGCGATGTTGGACGGGAGTTTTCCCAGATCCTGATTCACCAGCGCGCAAGCCTTCTTCAGCGTGCCAAAAGCCCGAATCAGCTCCGGAGGCATGGTGTCGCGCCCAATATTGAAATGCAGCAGCGAGCGCTGCGTCTGCGCCCCCCAGTAAACATTGGAGGGGACTTCGATCTTTCCCATGCTGTCGGATTCAATGCGGGTACGCGTGACGGCTTCGCTAAGAGCAGCCATGATGGAGTCTCCTATGAGGAGGAACTGAACATTATACGGCGGGTGGCCTCGTCTTCTCGACTCAGGAGGGTGCCTGGACGCGCTAGGCAGAGCCACCCGCCTCCGGTACGTCGCGCTCAGATCACATGGGGCACCAGCGCCGCTACCCGCCGAGAGTAGGCTTCATACGGCTCGCCGAAGTGCGCGCGCATCCATCTCTCCTCAAGCCTTAGTTTGCGCCACAGGACGGCGAAAACCAGGGCGACAGCCAGTAGGCCCCGCCATTCGCCAAGGGCCACGGCGCAACCAAGGAATCCCAGCAGAAGTCCGGTGTAAATGGGGTGACGAACCAGGGCATAAGGTCCGCTGGTAATGAGTTCGTGGCCTTCCTTCACCGTGACGGATTGGCTCCAGTTGCTTCCAAGGTGACGACGCGCCCAGACAGAAAAGAATAGCCCACCGGCAGTAATTGCCGCGCCGGTCCAAAAGCACCAGGCGCCGAGCGGAAGGAATCGTTCGTCCAGCCACGCGAGCCGAACTCGTGGGAGCCATAGAAGCGCCAGGGCGCACGAAATTGAAACCAGGCGTACAAGCCGCGGTGGCAACGACTCGCGGCGCTCGGGTACCTTGCTATTCCTCGCCATCGCCCCCCAATAGGCAAAATAAGCAAGCCACATGGCCGGGAAAAGATACCTGTACAGGAGCGGCATTGATCTTCCTCGCGGGGCACGCTACTCACCGCGGACTTTGCGTGATTTACGTCCTCCTTACAAAGAAGGCAGTATGGTTTTGTTTACTGGAAATGGCTGTGACTTGCGTCACAGCTGTTCTCCAAGCTCAGTCGTGACACGTTCTTAGGCCTGGTCTAGTATGGCGGAGACGGCGCCTATGGTCATCAAGATCTGCATTGTTCTTGGGTCGGAGTCCCTATTTTTTGCGGCCCTGCTCTTTGGCGCTGCCGGGACCGTCCGCTGGCCTGCCGCGTGGGCCGATCTCATTCTGTTTATCGCCGGAGCTTTTTGGATCACCCTTTGGCTGGCGCGGCACGACCCCGCGCTTCTGGCCGAGCGCCTCAAATCGCCGCTGCAAAAAGGCCAGCCCTTCTGGGACAAAATCTTGATCCTGCCCCTGATGGTTGCCTGGTGCGCATGGCTCGTCCTGATGGGCCTGGATGCGGTCCGTTACCGCTGGTCTGTCATGCCGGTCTGGCTGCAATGCGCGGGCGCGATCATGATCGTCGTGTCGTTCTGGATGATCGGCCGCGTGTTTCGCGAGAACCCATTCCTCGCGGCGGTGGTTCGCATCCAAACCGAGCGCGGACACAGAGTGGTTTCCACCGGGCCCTACGCCACCGTCCGCCATCCGCTCTACGCCACGATGCTGATCTTTCTGCCCGCGAATGCATTGCTGCTGGGCTCCTGGGCCGGCCTGGTGGCTTCGGTGGTTTTCCTGAGCGGCATCGTTTTTCGGACCGTGATGGAAGACCGCGAACTGCAACGCGGTCTCGCCGGCTACCCCGAATACGCCGCCCGCGTTCGCTACCGGCTGATACCGTTTATCTGGTGAGTGGCATTGCCAGCAACAACTTCAGCACATCGCCGGTCGTGCCCGTTTCACCCAGCCTGGGAAAAATCTTCTCGACGCTATGGCGGTGTGCGTCGGCGTCCCGGTCCGTCATTGCATCCACGACCAGCGCTAGGTTGTAGCCCAGATCGTAGGCGCTGCGCGCCGTCGATTCCACACCGATACTCGTCGCGATGCCCGTTAAGACAATCTGGGTCACGCCGCGCTGGCGCAAGTAAGCATCCAAAGTTGTACCCAGGAACGCGCCCCATCGATGCTTGGTGACCAGGTGATCGCCGGGATGCTGCTCCAATTCGGGAACGAGCTCGGCCCAATCGGTCGGCAACGAAAGCTTGGGCATTCCGGCATCGGTGCGACCGGGAGCCCTGCCCGCCACGTTGACGAGAACGACTGGCAGACCGCGCTCACGGAAGGCGCGTGCCAACTGAGCCACTCGGCCGATGATCTCTACGGCAGGATGCACTGTCGGCATACCGACAATGCCTTTTTGCAGGTCAACCACGACCAGGGCAGCGTTAGTGTCGAGTTTTGTGAGAGGCATTTTTTCTTCGCCTCAGATCGACTTCACCGGAATGGCCATCACATCTTCCACCAGCCCGACTTCTTTCTGCACGAACGGCTCGCCGTAGGTGACGCCGCCGAGCATGCCGTAAAAGCGGGCCATGGATTCGACCCGCGCCCGAATCTCCTCGTGCGCGGGAAAAATTCCGCTGCCAGCTTCCTGATCGGTGAACTGAGACTTGTAGGCCATCAGCGAAGCGAAGCGCGTTTCGAACTGGTCGGTGATATCCACGACAAACGCAGGCCGCACGTCGCGGTACAAGCTGGCGTAAATAATCTTGAAAGGGCGATGAGGCACAGTCGAACCGGCGGAGGGTTCACTGACAGCTGAGAGCTGAGAGTTGACGGCCAGCTTGGCCAGTCCCGATATAAACGCCGCTTCATATCCCAGCACGGAAGCCGTGTAGTGATCCGGATGGCGCCCCTCCCAGAAGGGAAGAATCAGCACCCGCGGCCGCTGTTCGCGCAGCACGCGGACGACCTTCAAGCGATTCTCCCAGGTATTTTCGACGCGGCCATCGGGAATGTCGAGTGCGCGCCGCCAGGAAACTTTCAGAATCCGCGCCGCCTCGGCCGCTTCGCGCTCGCGGTCCTCAGACGAGCCGCGCGTCCCCATTTCACCTTGTGTGAGGTCGAGAATGCCGGTGCGGTATCCGCGCTCAGCCATCTTAAGCAGAGTTCCGCCGCAGGTCTGCTCCACGTCGTCGCGGTGCGCGGCCAAGGCGAGAATGTCTAAGGGCATTTTGTCAATTTCGTAATCGGGCAACTGTATAACCCAAGACTATTTTGTCATCCCGAGTGAAGCGAGGGATCTGCAATTCGCCGCAAGATGCAGATCCCTCGCTTCGCTCGGGATGACAACTCCTGAAAAACGTGCCTACGCTGCCGGCTTCGCGGTACGCCGGCTTGCCAGCGCGAAAGCCAATCCAAACATGAATAGCGCGAACAACACCAGCGTCAAAATGGATGCGGTCAGCGAGAACGCGCTGGGCGCTTCGGGATACATCAGCGTGCGCAGCGCCTCGACTCCATAAGTCAGCGGGTTGGCATACATGAGCCAGCGAATCCACCCCGATGCGCCGGAAAGCGGGAAGAGCGCTCCCGACAGCAGCCACAGCGGAATCAGAAATAAATTGATGATGGCATGAAAGGCCTGCGTCGAATCCATGGGCCAGGCAATGGCAAATCCGAGCGCGGTCAGGGCAAACGAAACCAGAAACACAGTGAGCACGATCAGCCCGAACGAGGCGAGCGTCATGTGCACGCCGACGAGCGGCGCGAAGACCAGAAAAATCAATCCCTGGACGGTGGCCAGCGTCGTGCCGCCCAAGACTTTGCCTAAAACAATAGCCGCGCGCGGCACTGGCGCCACCAGCACCGAAAGCAGGAAACCTTCGTTGCGATCTTCGATCACCGACATCATGGTGAAAATGGCAGTGAAAAGCACGATCATCACCAGCGTTCCAGGATAGAAATAATTGAGATAGTGCTGTTGGCCAGCAGCCTGTCCGGAGCGAAATGAGGTTCCGAAGCCGCTTCCGATCACCACCCAGAACAAGAGGGGAGAAGCGATGACGCCCACCACGCGTGCCCGCTGACGATAGAAGCGCACGACTTCGCGCCACCAGAGCGTGAATGCAGGCAGCAGGACTCCGGCGGATGGTGGAGCGGTTGCGGGGAAGGTCGCGGTTTGGGTGGCCATTGTTCTTAGTCTAGCAGCGTCGGTAGTTCAATGTTTCTTGGTTTTTTTCTTGCCAGTCTGCGGTTTCGGTTCGGCGTCTTCACTCCAGAAGCGATGGCCGGTGCGATGGATGAAGACGTCTTCGAGAGTGGGCTTGCTTACGCTTAGCGACTGTATCTCTCCGGGAAACGCTTCGACTACGTCGGGGACGAAGCGATGTCCGCTTTCAATCTCGAGGCGAACCTGGTTATCCATGACTGTGGCATCGACATGAAACTTGTTGCGTATGTGGTCGGCCAGAGTTTGCGGGTCGCGCGCTTCGAGCAGGATTACGTCGCCTCCGATCTCGCGAGTCAGGGCTTCGGGCGTGCCCAGCGCCACCAGGTTGCCTTCGTTCAGAATGGCAAGGCGGTCGCAGCGTTCGGCTTCTTCCATCAGGTGAGTGGTGACGATGACGGAGACGTGCTCCTGATCGCGGAGGATCTGGAGATATTGCCAGAGGTCGCGCCGAGCGCCGGGATCAAGGCCGGTCGTGGGCTCGTCGAGAAGGAGAACCTCGGGATGGTGGAGCAGTCCCTTGGCAAGTTCGATGCGGCGCTGCATGCCTCCGGAGAAAGTCTCGACGCGATCGCCACTGCGGTCGAGCAATCCGACCCGGGTAAGGATTTCGTTGATTCGCGTTTTGAGTTCGGGACCGCGCAGGCCGTAGAGGTGTCCCTGATGCCAGAGGTTTTCGTAGGCGGTAAGTTTGGGATCGACGCTCTGGGCCTGGAAGACGACGCCGATGTGGCGGCGCAGGGCTCCAGGCTGGCGGACGGCATCAAAGCCGGCGATGGTGGCGCTGCCGGACGTGGGCACCATGAGCGTGGAAAGAATGCGGAAGAGAGTGGTCTTTCCGCTGCCGTTCGGGCCGAGGAGGCCAAATAGCTCGGCGGGGCGAACGTCGAAAGAGACGCCGTTGAGCGCGGTGCGCTCCTGGTAGCGATGGACAAGGTCGCGAACGGCAATAATGGCGACGGACTGGCGAGCGTTTTCGACAGACTGGGTAGGCCCAGCTAAGTCGATAGCAGATGAGTTCGGAGTCACAAGCCATTCTACGACGGGAGACCTTGAATTATCATCCGCGATCTCCCGTAGAGACGCGGCTTGCCGCGTCTCCGGCAGTGTCCGAACAGACAGAAACCTCACGCGGCGACTGGATTTTGTCCCGGCACGCGCTCTTCAAAAGCGACCGGCACGTGGCGCCAGACCTGGATGGCCAGAACCACGGCGGTGGCCAGCAGCAACGCTCCCACGGCGACGTGAACCACGGTCGAGATCACCATGGGCAGTTCGGGTTGCGCCGCGTCTCGTCCCCACATGACGCGGGTGATGAAGGCGAGAAAGCCCAGACAGAGTTGCGCCACCATCAGGCCAAGCATGGCGATTGCCGGACGGCGCACGGCGTCCACATGGTGGTAAACGGAGATGGCGCGAACCGCGGTCCAGGAGAGGACGAAAGCCACGATGCCGGCGTTGATGACGTGCGGCCACCAACTCAAGCCATGATGGCGGAACATGGCGCCGAGCACCAGTTGGACGTAAAGCACAAAAATCGAGAGCAGAGTCAGCGTGAACAGCGTGGGGCGCCGCTGGTCGAGTTCGGTGCGCGGTTGCTCTTCAATCCAGTGGCGGCCAGTGAACATGGCAATCGCGACCGCAATGCAGAAGAAGGTCTGCGCCACAGCGGCGTGCGCGCTGGAGATGGGTGCGGGTAAGAAGAATAAGACGGTCAGTCCGCCGAGGATGCCCTGCGTGATCACGGTCGTCAGCGCTCCCAGACCGAGAAGGCGCAGCCAGCCGCGCTTTTCTACTCGCCAGGTCCAGATGGACAGGATGATGGTGAGCAGTCCGATGAATTCCGCCACCATGCGATGACTATGTTCGTACTTAATGCCGCCAACCATCTGCGGCATTTTGTAGAAGGAGCCGAAACTGGTCGGCCAGTCGGGGACGGATAACCCGGCGTCGTTGCTGGTGACGAGCGCCCCGGCAACGATGAGAACTAGGGTGGCGCAAGCGGTGAACACGGCGAAGCGATGCAGTCCGCGATGGTATGGAACTTCGATGCGGTTCAGATTGGTATCCAACGACAGCCCCCAGTGAATCGGGCCAGCAAACGGGGCCCGGCACGATTCCCGAAACGCATTAGTCTACCACCGCACCGAGCCACGTCTCTACTTTTGTACCGGCGCCTGCGGTTGTTCACTCGCCGCCGCGGAACTCTGCGATTCCATTGCCTGAATAATCGCGTCGGCAAATTCCGACGTACCGGCGGTGCCGCCCACGTCTCGCGTAAGTTTGCTGCGGTCGCGGTAGACCTCGTCGATGGCGTTGCGGATCTTCCAGGCGGCGTCGGCCTCGCCCAGATGGCGCAGCATGAGCAGGGCGGATCGCAACACGGCGGTGGGATTGGCGATATTTTTTCCGGCAATGTCGGGTGCGGAACCGTGGACGGCTTCAAAGATGGCGCATTCGTGTCCGAAATTCGCGCCCGGGACCAGGCCAAGACCGCCGACCAGTCCGGCGCACAGATCGGAAATAATGTCGCCGTAGAAATTCTCCAGCAGCAGCATGTCGTACTGGTAGGGATTCATCACCAGTTGCATGCAGGTGTTGTCCACAATGTGCTCGCCATAAGAAATCTCGGGATACTCCTTGGAGACGTTGCGAGCACAGCGCAGAAATAATCCATCGGACAACTTCATGATGTTGGCTTTGTGGATGCAATGAATTTTCTTGCGCTGGCTCTTGCGGGCATGCTCGAAGGCGAAACGCGAGATGCGGGTGGAAGCCTTTTCGGAGATAACCTTGATGCTCTCCACCACACCGGGAACAACTTCGTGTTCGATGCCGGAATAAAGCCCCTCGGTGTTTTCGCGCACCACGATCAGATCGATACCTGGATAGCGGGTAGGAATATGCGGCAGGTTGCGGATGGGCCGGAAGTTGGCAAAAAGTTCGAAACGCTTGCGCAGTTCGACGTTGATGCTCGAGAAGCCGCCGCCGATGGGCGTAGTCACCGGGCCCTTCAGTCCGACCCGGGTGCGCTCGATGGATTCGCTGAGTTCTTTCGGAATGTATTCGTGGTACTTCTCAAACGCTTCAGCGCCGGCGGCAAAGCTTTCCCATTCGAACTTGACGCCGGTGGCTTCCACCATGCGAACCGTGGCCTGGATGACTTCGGGGCCGATACCGTCGCCGGGGATGAGGGTTACTTTGTGTGCCATAAAGAACGAACGTAGATCGGGCCATCGGATGATCGGGTCATCGGGTCATCTAAACCCGCCAAGAATTTGCTTTTCGATGGCCCGATCACCCGATCACCCGATCACCCGATTTAGCTTTGCCCTTCGGTTCAGCCGTGTCCTTGGCCTTGAGCAAGTCCTTCAGTTCGGTCATGAACTCCTGTACGTCTTTGAAGTCGAGATAGACGGAGGCAAACCTGACGTACGCGACTTTATCGTAGCGGCGGAGACGGTTCATGATGAGCTCGCCGATCTCGCTGGTCTTGCGCTCGCGCTCGGCGGACTCGATGACGAAGGTCTCCGCCTCATTGACGATCTGCTCCAGCTTGCTGATCGGCACCGGACGCTTCTCGCATGCGCGCATCAGGCCGTTGAGTACCTTCTGGCGGTCAAAGCGCTCGCGGCGGCCGTCTTTCTTCACCACCATGTAAGGGATTTCGTCGATGCGCTCGTAGGTGGTGAAGCGCTTCTCGCACTTCAGGCATTCGCGGCGGCGGCGGATGGAATCGGCTTCCTTGCTCTCGCGCGAATCCACGACTTTGTCATTCTCAAACCCGCAGAAGGGGCATTTCATGGCGAATACTTCGGTTTAGCGGCAACACCAAATTGTAGCAGGCAGGTGTCAGGTCTTAGGTTGCTTCCTCGGCTTCTTCGGCGTGCTCCGTCTCTTCCGAAAGCTTGCGCAGTGACAGGCGTTCGTGATGGGAGAGCAACAGTCCAACGGGAACAACGGAAACAAAGGTGACTAACCAGAGCATGATGCCGCAGCTTACGGCCAGCTCTTTGGGAACAATGCCAAAAACGTGATCCATGGCGCTGATCGTGGCGAGCTGCGATCCACCCCCCACTCCAGGCAGTTGCACCATCGATCCCAGCATGCTGCAGAACATAAGCAAAAGAACCTTCGTGGAACGTAAGGATTCCATTGCCGCGCCGTAGCTGGTCGCTACTTGCACATAGGCCAGGGCGATGATGCCCCACATCATGATCGACACGGCGGACAGCTGGATGAATTCGGATGGCCCGTGAATCGTGTTGAGTCCGACGGTGAATTCCCGAATTTTATGCGCTATCCGATGCCCCATCCCTTCCGAAAGATGGGAGAAGTGCTGTTCAACCCACCGGGCAATGCGCTCGCCACGATGTGAAAACAACAGAGCCGCAGAGAGCAGGCCCAGCACGAGCGTGATCAGGAAATATCCTGTGCGAGGAATCCAGCGCCTGATTTCAGGTGTGGCATTTTGTGTGAACGTGTGCAGATCGAACCACGGCAGGAAAATGGCTGAGATCAGTAAAACCGCAAAGCCGCCGAAATCGAATATTCGTTCCACCGCCCAGACACCTACTTGCGAAGCGAAACTAAGATTCTGATGCTTTGCAATAAGGTAGGGCCGAATCAACTCCCCGGGGCGTCCAAGCAGGGCGAGTCCCGTAAATCCGATTACCGTCGGCGGTATCAGCCCGAGAACCGATGCTTCTACGCGCACCGGCCGCAGAAAGATCTTCCATCTAACCGCGCGGAGTACATAAGCGAAGTAAGTCAGCAGCACCCCATACACGATGTGATGCCATGCGATATGCGATTGGCGAAACAGCAAAACCCAGTCGAAGTGCTGCCAGGTGCGGAACTGAAGATAGACCAGCACCGCCAGTACGACGAAGACAATCGTGTAGGCTACGTATTTTCTCTTGTTCATGCGGTATGAAGTTCAATTCCAATGACGATTATGGAGAGAGGCACAGCTTTGGCGAGCACAGCCCCACTTGAAGGTAAATGAGGAAGCGGGCAGGGTCAACGTGAGGACCGTCGATAGCAGATGATCAATGCGCTGATTCGGCGGCAACGGCGGTGGCTGCGGATTTCGGAGCGCGTGACGTGTGACTCGGGGCTTTTTTGCCCGCCGCTTTGGCGGCAACCTGCTTCTCTCGCTCTTCTTTTTCCTGGGCGATCTTCTTAGTGTTGTACTCGTGCACGATGCGGGCCACGTAGGCGCGAGTCTCGCGAAAGGGAGGCACTCCCCGGTACTGCTCGACGCGCTCGGGGCCCGCGTTGTATGCGGCCAGCGCTTTAATAAGATCGAAATGGTAGCGCTCCAGGAGTTCCCGCAGATAGCGGGTCCCGCCCGTGACATTGGCTTGCGGATCGAAGGCATCGTTCACGCCCAATTGACTGGCAGTGCCGGGCATCAACTGCATCAGTCCGCGAGCGCCTTTTGGGGAAACGGCGTGCGCGTTGAATCCGCTTTCGGCGTGAATCACGCTGTTCACCAGGTCGGGATCGAGATGATAAGCGGCGCTGGCCGAGTCGACGACTTGATTCAGAGGGGGCGTGGATTTCGCGGGCTGCCCCTGGGAAGGAGCGGGGGGTTGCGAACGCGCAGGCTCGGGCAACAAGAGGTCTTTCTCGTAGCCGGTAATTTCTTCGGTGGGCACGTCGGTAAAGCTGGAATCGTCGACCGCAAAAAAGAGGCGAGTCGTCGCTCCCATCACCAGGCGATGCTCGTGGCGAATGCTAAAGCCGTTACGGAGGATCGCCAACTCCGCCGCGGTTGCGGGACGAGCGCAGAGGGCGACGGCTGCGATGCAGAAAAGCGCAGCAGCTTCCGCCGCAATTCCTGCGACGCTCCCTGTCGGAGCTCGTCTTCTCGGAATCATCACAAACTGCTCACGATAGTTGGTCCCGCAATCACTGTTGCGCCATCCACCAGCACTGTATCCAGCGCTTTTCCGCACAGCACGTGCTCGATGGCAGCGGACACGCCGCTTTCCGCGTTTGAGCGGGTCAGCGTCCAGCCTCGGCCTCGCAATTCTTGCGATGCATTTCCCATGATAAAAGGGTGGCCGGCGAAGGCAAGCATTTCAATATCGTTATAGTTGTCACCAATGGCCATGACCTGTCCGGCGGTAAGGTTGCGGTAATTGGCCCAGCGCTCCAGCGCGTGTCCCTTGGAACAGCCGTCGTTAAGCACATCGACAATGGAAAGATCGCGCCCGGGATATTCGGTGCGCAAAACGGTGATGGGCAGACCACAGCTTCCCAAAACTTGCAATGCCCGCTGCATATGTGCCACCGGGCCGCAGAACATGGCCTGCACCGGGTCGGTAGTGAGCGCATTCTCGAGGGGAACCACAAACCGAATATACTGCCGGTTTTTCTCGAGCCAGCGCTGGATGCTCGCTTCCAGTTCATCGAGATGCTCAATCACGATGGTCCCCGAACCATCGCCATGAAAAACATCGCTGTCAAAAGTGAGAACGGTTTGACCGCGAAATTCTTGCATGACGCGCATCAGGTCGCGGCAGGTCTGCGTAGGCAGCAGGTCGCGGTGGAAAGTCTCTCCAGCCAGCGACCGCGTAACGGCGCCATTGGAACTGATCAGCCAGAGATCGAATCCCAATTGTTGAGCGATGGGCAAGGCGAAAGTGTGGCGGCGTCCGGTGACCAGAATGACCTCGACCCCTTGAGCGTGCACGCGTCGAAGGGTCGTCAGATCGGTCTCGGAAATCTGAAATTCCGGGTTGAGCAGGGTACCGTCAATGTCAATGGCAATGAGGCGGACGGAATCGGCAGGCACAGTCAATTTTAGCATTCGCACTGGCTGGCGAGACGCGCGTCGCTCCACTGCCTTTTGCGGGTACCTTGCCATGTGCGACAATTCCCCACGGAGAACGCCGATGAAACTTAGATTCCTGCTCTTGTTCTTAACGCTCCTCCCAATCTCTGCCCCCGCTCAGCCCGCGTCTGAAACCGGCAGGCCCTTCGTCGTCGAGTATTACTACAAGGCCAAGTGGGGACACGCCGACGAGTTCCTGCAGCTGTTCAAGAAGAACCACTACCCCCTGCTGAAAAAGCAGGTGGAAATGGGCCGCATGCTCAAGGTCTGGATGGACCAGCCGCGCTACCACACGACCGAAGACGGCCGCTGGGACTATCGCGTGACCATCGTGTTCAGGAATTCGGCGGCCGCCAATGAGCCCTTCGACGAAGACGCGCTGAAGAAGCAGCTTTGGCCCGACCGGGTCACGTATGCGAAAGAAGAACAGCGGCGGTTTGAAATCCTCGACGCACATTGGGACTTGCCGATCAAGAACGTGGATCTGGACATGAAGTAGTGGATGAACCGGTCAGCGCGAACCCCGCCCAATGTGGCGTAGACACCATTGAGGTGCGTTTCCGCGGGATTCAGGCACGCGGGTTTGCCAAAGCCCGCCAGATACGAGAACATAATTGGTTTGCATACATCCCACGGTTCCTACAAGGAAGCAGTCAAAAATATGGCAAAGGTAAAAGCACTGAAGAAGATGGAGAGTGTCGAGGTGAAGTCCGTCGAGGTGAGGTCCGGAAGGAAAGAACGCAGCAGTGACGGGCACGAGCGTGTGATCGAGCCTGCCAAGGGCAAGCTGGGCGTGATGATCCCCGGCATGGGCGCGGTGGCTACGACTTTTGTGGCGGGCGTGGAAGCGGTGCGCAAGGGAATCGCCCACCCCATTGGCTCGCTTACGCAAATGGGAACTGTCCGTCTGGGGAAGCGCACCGACGGCCGGTCTCCCAAAATCAAGGAGTTCGTCCCCCTCGCCGGGCTCAATGATCTCATTTTCACTGGCTGGGATATTTTCGAGGACAACATGTACGCTGCTGCCCGCAAAGCCGGCGTGCTGGAGCGCGACCTGCTCGACAAAGTAAAGGGGCGGCTCAGCGCCATAACGCCGATGAAGGCTGTGTTCGATCACAACTACGTCAAGAAGATCGACGGCCCGAACGTGAAGAAGGGAAAGAACAAGCTCGATCTGGCCGAACAGCTTCGCCAGGACATCCGCGACTTCAGGAAGTCGAGCGGAGCCAGCCGTCTGGTCACCATCTGGTGCGCCTCGACCGAGACCTTCATTGAGCAGAGTGCTGCCCACCAGAGCGTGAAAGCCCTCGAAAAAGGGATGAAAGAGAACGACGAGAATATCGCGCCCTCAATGATCTATGCCTACGCTTCGCTCATGGAGGGCGTGCCCTTCGCCAACGGCGCGCCGAACTTGACGGTGGACATACCCGCCATGCACGAACTGGCCCATGAGCGGGAACTGCCCATCTGCGGCAAGGATTTCAAGACCGGCCAGACTTTAATGAAGACCGTGCTCGCACCCGCCTTCAAGGCGCGCCTGCTCGGCTTGAGCGGATGGTATTCGACCAACATCCTGGGCAACCGCGACGGCGAAGTGCTGGACGATCCGGGTTCGTTCAAGACCAAGGAAGAATCGAAGCTGGGAGCGCTGGAGCATATCCTGCAGCCGGCTCTCTATCCCGAGCTCTACGGCAATATCTTCCACAAAGTTCGCATCAACTATTACCCGCCGCGGGGCGACAACAAAGAAGGCTGGGACAACATCGATATCTTCGGATGGCTCGGCTATCCCATGCAGATCAAAGTGGACTTCCTGTGCCGCGATTCGATTCTCGCCGCGCCCATCGTGCTCGACCTGGTGCTCTTCCTCGACCTTGCGCAGCGCACGCCGGAGCTGCGCCGCCTGGGCATTCAGGAATGGCTGAGCTTCTACTTCAAGTCGCCGATGACAGCGCCGGGACTGTATCCCGAGCACGATCTGTTCATCCAGCTCATGAAGTTGAAGAACACGCTGCGGCATTTGAAGGGCGAAGAACTGATCACGCATCTGGGGCTGGAGTACTACGACTAGCTGCATTGCCTCGAACAGGCCGGAGAGTAGAATCCGGCCTGTTTCCTGAGGTCGAGAAGGGAATTTCCCTTTTGGATCGAGGAGCGGCCAATGTCTTTCTCAGAAAAGATGGCTGTTATCACGTTTGTCTGCTTGTTGATTGCGCTATTCCTGTACCTGCGCCGCAAGCGCTGAGGGCCGTCTCTCCACCAGTTATTCATCTACCTCGCACGCCTTCCTCAACCAACGCTTCACCTCGGACCGGGACGACTCACCACACCGTCCGAAGCAGCGGACTCCGCCGTATGCGTTCATCCCGCGTCACCAGAGTCATCCCCTCGGCCCGAGCAGTAGCCCCGATTAGCCGGTCCGCCGGATCTCTGGGATAGTCGTCGGGGAACTGGGTCGCCAATGCTGCGATTTCAGGCGTGATCGGGAGCACTGTCATGTCCTCTATCAACGCTCTAACGGAGGTTTCGACCGAACCGAAGACCTGCACCCTGCCACCGGCCACTAACTGAGCAAGTTCCCACAACGTTATCCCCGAGACTGCAAGTCCCTCGCCACGGCGTGCCCTCCGAATTGCCGAGGCAGCGTCGCGCGAGAGTCGCTTTGGGTCATCCGCCGCCCAAGCCACTACGTGAGTGTCGAGCAGAATCACCGTAGCGCTTCCCAGTCTTCGAGCGGTACGACGGGGGATTCAATGTCACCCACGATACGCATCTTGCCATTCAGCCTGCCGATCCAATCGTCTTTTTTCTTGCTCTCCGCCGGCACCAGTTTGGCCACCGGCTTCCCCCGCTTAGTGATTACAATCGGCTCCCGCGTCGACCGCACATCTTCCATCAGTGCCAGGCACCGCGCCTTGAACTCTCCCGCTGCAATTGTCTTCATGGACAGATTATAACAGACATGGTCATATGTAGATGACTATGTGTAGTTGCCCCAAAGACCTGGGCCAGCGGATGCTCGCGCCAGGGCTATTCGTCCATTTCGTACGCCTTCTTCAACCAGCGCTTCACCTCGTCGTCAATATCGGCCTTCGACTTGACCTCAATCCTCCGCGTAATCCGGTCTTTCTTCGCGTACCCGCCCGTATCAATCAGCCGCTTCGGCGTTTTCATGTTGCCCAGCGCAAATCCAAGATCGATGCGCGTATTCGTCGCTGGCTTGATTTGCGCAAACACATGGTTGCGATAGAAGGGAACCATCGTCTTACAGGGACAGGCCTTCACGTCCTTGCCGAGCGAAAACCCCAGCTTCAGCAACTGTTCATACAGCGGACGCAGCGCGGCTCGCGGGCCCGAGTACTGCGCCTCCACCCATTCGGCGGCGGTTTTCAGATAAGCCTCGGGCGAGTCTTCCTCCGTGTTCTTGCCTTCAAGGCGCCCCGCGATCCAAGCTGCGGAGATTGTGCCCAGCTTGTGTTCTTTCTTCAGCCAGTCGCGGCGTTCTTTCTCCGCCGGCGGGCCGGATTCCCTGGTGAGGGCGATCCATTCTTCCAGCGACCGTCCGGTCTTCTTTGGCAACTCCTGTATCCACTTCTGAATTTGGGCTACGCCAGGATGAACGGCGTAGGGTCCTGGCGTTTTAAGGGCGGCTGGCATGGGGGACCTCCTTCGGCGTGCCATGATACCCAATCCGGCGGCGCACTCGCGATAGAATCTTTCGATGGCTGGCAAAAAGCACGAAGCTGGACACGACACACGCTACGTACAACTGCAGAAGAACTACTGTTTCGCCTGCGGCAAGGACAATCCTGACAGCATGCACCTGCGCTTTACCTACGATGAGGAGCGCGACTGCTTTGTCTGTCGATTCCGCCTGGGCAAGCGCTACACCGGGCCTCCCGGACACAGCCACGGCGGCATTATCGCAACCATCCTCGACGAGGCCATGGGCAAGGTGAATAAACTGCGTCACGTGGTGGCGGTGACCTCCGAGATGACCGTGAACTACCTGAAGCCCGTGCCCCTGAACCGGCCCCTGCGGGTGGAATCGCGCGAAGTGAAGGTGAAGGGCCGGAAGCACATCAATATGGCTGAGATCCTGAACGAGAAAGGGGAAGTGCTGGCGCGTAGTCAAGGTCTGTTCATAGCGATCGATCCGCACCGCATGTTCGCAAAGTTTGTGGACCGCTGAGGTTAGTGTAGGGACAGCCGCCCTCGGCTGTCCAAGCCGAGCGCAGCTCGGCAGTTGCCTGTGGCCATAGCAACTCTGGATTTGCTGGCAGGGGGTACCGCGAATCGCACCTGCGCTGTAAAATGAACGCAGGAGCGGGAAGCGCAGAGTTTCTCGCGTATGCTCCCGGTTCCGGCGCGCTACGAGCACGCCGACTATCATCCTTCGCGATTGCAGAAGAGAGTACACCTATGTCGCAAAATAACGGACACAACACCAGCCTCCGCCTGAAGACCGGCCTAGCCGAAATGCTCAAGGGCGGCGTCATCATGGACGTCACCGACGCGAAACAAGCCGAAATCGCCGAGCGCGCCGGCGCGGTCGCGGTGATGGCTCTAGAGCGTGTGCCAGCGCAGATCCGCGCCGAAGGCGGAGTGGCGCGCATGGCCTCGCCGAAAAAGATTCGCGAAATCATGGCGGTGGTCGATATTCCCGTCATGGCCAAGTGCCGCATCGGTCATTTTGCGGAGGCACAGATCCTGCAGGAGCTGGGCGTCGACTACATTGACGAGTCCGAAGTTCTTACTCCCGCCGACGAAGTCCATCACGTGGATAAGCAGCAGTTCACGGTCCCATTCGTCTGCGGAGCCCGCAACTTGGGCGAAGCCTTGCGCCGTATCGCCGAAGGCGCAGCCATGATCCGCACCAAGGGCGAGGCAGGCACCGGAGACGTTGTCCACGCCGTCCGCCACATTCGCCAGATTGTGCTGGAGATGAAGATTCTCACCGTGCTTGGCGAGGAAGAACTCTATGCCAAAGCCAAAGAGCACGGCGCACCCTACGAACTGGTAAAGATGGTGGCGCGAGACGGCAAGCTGCCCGTGCCCAATTTCTCCGCCGGAGGAATCGCGACCCCAGCCGACGCATCGCTAGTGATGCAACTGGGAGCCGAAGCTGTATTCGTAGGTTCCGGCATCTTCATGAAGAACTCGACCGAATTCGCCGAGCCTGCGGAAGCCGAGAAGCGCGCCAAGGCGATTGTGCAGGCAGCAACGCACTTCAAAGACCCTAAAGTGTTACTTGAAGTCAGCGAGAATCTGGCGGACGCCATGAAGGGGCTGGCCGTGTCTACACTCGACGAGGCACACCTGCTGCAGACGCGGGGCTGGTAGTCAGGAAATCCTTTACCACAGGGGGCACAGAGGTGCACAGAGGAAAGCTGTTTTCCTTGTGTTCCCCTGTGCCCCCTGTGGTTTAAGGTTTGGGCCGTAGCTGGGAGATAGAAATAATGAGGATTGGGGTTCTGGCGCTGCAGGGCGATTTCGACGCGCACCGCCGCCGTCTCGAAGAGCTCGGCGCGGAAGTTGTGCTGGTGAAAAAGCCCGAGCAACTGAATGAGCTCGACGGCTTGGTAATTCCCGGAGGCGAGTCAGGGACATTTCTCAAGTTGCTCGGCGACGACGGCTTGGCGAAGCTGAAGGACTTTGTGCGCACGAAGCCCACTTTTGGCACCTGCGCGGGGTGCATCCTGCTGGCCACAGAGGTAGAGAATCCGAAACAGGCGGGCCTGGGCGCGCTCGACATCACCGTGCGCCGCAATGCCTACGGCCGCCAGATCGACAGCTCCATCCGGGAAGGCCGATTCCTGAACCATCCGATCGAAATGGTCTTCATCCGTGCTCCGAAGATCGAACGCGTTGGCAAGGGCGTGGAAGTGATCGCGACCGAAGGCGAGGATCCGGTGCTGGTGCGCAAGGGAAACACGCTGGCGGCGACATTCCATCCTGAATTGAGCGACGACACCCGCATACACCAATATTTTGTGGAGTTGGTGAAGAACGGAAATCGTTTGGAAACGTAATTGAAGGCGTCAAGCAGTTGAAGCCGCGGAGGCGGTGCCGAGGAAGCTCTCGGCAAAGAGAAATTAGTCGCCCAGACGGCGCCGAACCAGCGTGGCCAAGCCAACGAGGCCGCCTCCAAGTAAGGCCAGGAGACCGGGTTCCGGAACAGCCGAAACTCGCGCGGCGGCGGTTGCCGCAAGACCATTCGCAGCCAACATGAGGATCAATAGAACGACAGGGCCCAACTTTCGCATTTGGTGAAGATTCCTTTTGCTCTTCATAATGGCAAGCTGTTCTCCATCAGGCCCTCTTTCACAATCAATTCACAGAGGTTGTTTTCCGGGGGAATTCTGGCTCCGAATTTTGCGCACGCCAGGCTTTTCCACATCCGGAATTTCGTCGTGTGCATCGCTTTGCACAGTTAGGCCAACTGACGGCCGGTTTCGGGCATAGGATGCGGGGTCTAGTTCGATCCGGTATGCTGTGAAATTCCGATCTCTCGCCGGTATGGAACCTGCTCCTGAACTGGAAGTAAGTGCGGTAACGTTTGCGTCGTACGCGCGCCTGCTGAGCGGCAATCGCAATTTCCGCCGCTTGTGGAGCGCGCAAGTCGTCAGCGAACTCGGCGACTGGTTCTACACCCTGGCCATCTACAACCTGCTGCTGCAACTCACCGGACGTGCCGGATCGGTGGCGCTGGCGCTGGTGCTGCAAGTCCTGCCGCAAGCTGTGATCGGTCCGACCGCGGGCGTGGTGAACGACCGGTTGCGGCGCAAGCACGTCATGATTGCGTCGGATATTGGACGCATGCTGATCGTTCTCTGCATGCTGCTGATCCGCACCAGAGACAAAGTGTGGCTGGTCTACCCGCTGCTCATGGCAGAAACCCTGCTGGTCGCTTTCTTCGAACCAGCACGCAACGCCGTGGTTCCGAACCTGGTGAAACCCGAAGACGTCGTCGTGGCCAACACGCTGTCTTCGACCACGTGGTCGGTGAATCTGATGGTGGGCGCGACGCTGGGAGGAGTGGTTGCGGCGCTGCTCGGACGTGATGCAGTGTTCGTGCTGAATGCGCTGTCGTTTCTAGTTTCTGCCGCGTTGATTGGGGGGATGCATTTCTCCGAGCCTCATGCCGAAGGCGGACATCCGTTCCGGGCGCGTGAGTTGGTGGACTTTTCGCCCATCCTCGCGGGCATTCGCTACGTGCGGTCGCAGGTTCGTTTGCGCTCGACGATTCTGGTGAAATTCGGGAACCTGGTCATCGGCCCAGGCTGGGTGCTGTTCACGGTGATGGGGCAAAATGAATTCGCCGTCCGCTGGCGCGGCATGGCACCCGAACGGGGTGCGTTTCTCGGCATGAGCCTGCTGCTCGGCGCCCGCGGACTGGGCGCGCTCCTCGGGCCGATCTTGACGGCTTCGTGGGCGGGGCACTGGAGGCATCGCTTGGAAGTCGCGATCTTCTGGGGATACCTCGCTGCCGCCGCCGGCTATGCGCTCTTGGGGATTTCAGGCCATCTTTGGGAGGCCTGCCTGTGTGTGGTGCTGGCGCATTTTGGCAGTTCGATCATATGGGTGTTCTCGACGACGCTTTTACAGATGCAGAGCGACGACAAGTTTCGCGGGCGTGTGTTTGCCGCCGACGTGAGCCTGTTCACGATTACGATTGCCGCCGGGGCGTATCTTGCCGGACGCTTTGTAGACTGGGGCTTCGCCGCGCGTCACGTTGCCAGCGTCGCGGGCCTGTTGATGCTGATTCCGGCGGCGCTGTGGGGACTGGCGATGAGAAAAAATCGGGGCATCGGGTGATCGGACCATCTAAACTCTTGCGATTTTCAGATCGCCCGATGGTGAGATCACCCGATTTGATCGATCTTCGCGGCCAGAATGAAATCCGACTCGGTCAGCCCATCCACCGCGTGCGTCCAGGTTGTGATTTCAACCTTGCCCCAGCCCAGCAGGATGTCGGGATGATGACCCTGCTCCTCGGCCAGCGCGCCGACCCGGTTCACGAAAGCCAGGGCGGACTTAAAGTCGGGAAACTTGTAGGCGCGCACAAGATGATGTTCGTTGACGACCTTCCACTGCGCGGGCTCCGCCAACTGACGATGAATTTCCGCAAGTTTGTCGCCCTTCAGCGGCGGAATGCCACCGCGACAGGGAATGCAATTTCGGTCTGCAAGCATAAAGCTGCCTACGTTGAGAGTCTCAGTTAGAACGGAATGTCTTCATCCGTAATCGGAGAGCCCCCGGCTGGCGCGTGCTGCGGTTCGGGCGCGCTCTGGTCGAAGTCGTTTCCGCTGGAAGTAGCCGCGACGCCGCGGGTGCTGCCGGCGTGCTCGCCGCCGCCACCGCCGCCTTCGCCGCGTCCACCGAGCAGGACGATGTCATTGCCGATGATGTTGGTCATGTACTTTTTCTGGCCAGTTTGCTTGTCGTCCCAGGAGTCAGTTCGAATGCGGCCTTCGATATAAACCTTGCCGCCCTTCTTGAGATACTCTCCGGCAATCTCCGCCAGCCGCTCCCAGAGCACGATGTTGTGCCATTCGGTGCGATCCTGCCACTGGCCGTCTTTGTCTTTGTAGCGCTCGTTAGTGGCCAGGGAAAACTTCGCCACCGGTTTGCCCTGGGGCGTGTACTTGATCTCGGGATCCTTGCCAAGGTTTCCAACCAGGATGACTTTGTTTACGCTTTTTCCACTCATGACTGCGGGCTCCTTCGAGATGCTCACTATAGCAGAATTGGGCGACCCCGAGTCAGTGTCGCCCGTACTAAAAATATGTGATGAATCGGGCGGGCTCGGGGAAAGCCGATTTACTCCAACTCCCTGTAGAGACAGGGCTAGCCGCGTCTCAGGCTGCGTCCGCATGAGACGGGGCAAGCCCCGTCTCTACACAAAGATCTGATACAGCATGAGGTAAACGACCACGCCCGTCACCGAGACGTAGAGCCAGAGCGGAAACGTCCAGCGTGCAATCGCCTGATGCCGGTCAAATTGCTCACGCAAGGCCCGGGTCAGCGTAATGATCACCATGGGCACAATGACCAAGGCCAGCGTGGTGTGCGAGATCAGGATGCTGAAGTAGAGCGGGCGCGTCCATCCCGTGCCGCGGAAATGCACCGAACCCACGTGATAGTGGTAGTAGAGATACGAAACCAGGAAAAGGGAAGAAGTTCCGAGCGCGGTCAACATCACCGCGCGATGCGCCGCCATCTTGCCGCGCGCGATGAGCACACGTCCAGTAACCAGCAGCACCGCGCTCGATCCGTTGAGCGTGGCATTGATCTTCGGGAAAATTGAATAGTCGGCCATAGGAGAAGTCTAGTTGTACGGGGAACGGCGCGGATTGGCAAGGTCAGAGGTCAGATTGCAGAAGTAAAACCAGATCCGCTCTTCACCTCTGCAATCTGACCTCTTACCTCTAACCTCGCACCTCAGCCCCGCTTGCGTATAAAATATGACCACGATGTCTGATGTGGGGAGCCCTCAGCCGCCGATCTCGGCGGCGACAAAGGAAGCAAGCGCGCACCCGTTGCCCGTGCTGGCGGTTTGGGTGAGAGATCTGCTGGTCTCGCTCGCCATCTCCGCTTTCATCATTATCTTTCTCTACCAGCCGGTAAAGGTCGAAGGCACCAGCATGATGCCCGGCCTCGAAGATCAGGAGCGCATCTTCGTCAACAAGTTCGTCTATCGCTGGGAGCCCATCGAGCGCGGAGACATCGTTGTCTTCCGCTACCCGCGTGACACATCGAAAAGCTACATCAAGCGCGTCATCGGAGTCGCTGGCGACCGTATCCGCATCGAGAACGGGCAGGTCTACGTCAACGGCGATGCCCTCGACGAAGACTATGTTCCGAACGATTACGCCGATGCCCGCTCCTTTGGCGAAGTGGTGGTTCCGCCGCATAGCTTCTTCGTCCTCGGCGACCATCGCACCATGTCTAACGACAGCCGCGACTTTGGTCCCGTGAACGAGCGCTACATCTACGGCAAAGCCGTGTTCGGATATTGGCCGATGGAAAAGCTGGGAAGGCTGAGATAAAGGCGTTCTCAGTTGTCAGTTCTCAGTTTTCAGTAAGAGCCGCCTTGATCC
>Ga0074045_10000622_pt1 | contig 34563 bp, 26 predicted proteins | sample BogForMeECP23OM2_FD_94442 | JGI IMG/M metagenome (GOLD analysis project Ga0074045, IMG submission 94442) | Bog forest soil microbial communities from Calvert Island, British Columbia, Canada - Bog Forest MetaG ECP23OM2 | ecosystem: Environmental > Terrestrial > Soil > Wetlands ...
ATCGACTCCAAATCTCACACTTATCGATCGCAGAAAGCCCCAACCTCCCTGACCTCATAGCAACACCACCTTCCCAACGCAGATTTACATCAGATGGTGTTGCATCGACCTGTCGAATGCACCTGTCATTCTGGACAACTACGGGACTCACAAACACCCGGAGGTAAAGAGTTGGTTTGCCGTGCACCCGCGATACCACGTACACTTCACTCCCACCGGATCGTCCTGGTTGAATCAGATTGAACGCTGGTTCGCTGAAATAACCGCGAAGCGTATTCGTCGTGGCACCTTCCTCAGCGTGAAGGAATTGGTTCGCGCCATCGAGAGCTAGATTCGCGAAAACAATCAGCGTCCCAAACCGTTTGTCTGGGCCGCCACTGCGAACTCGATCCTGAAAAAGCTCAAGAAATATAAAGACACTTTAGATACAGGACACTAAGATAGTGACTGGGCGCAAAGGCTCATGCAAAGCGCGTGCGAGTTGCGCCATCGCACTTCTCCTCAAACCAATCGATGGTCCTTTGCAGACCGGTTTGTGAAGGCGTCTTCGACTGCCACCCAAAGCGTGCGAGAGCACGCGAGGTATCCAGACAGCGGCGCGGTTGGCCATCGGGCTTAGTTCTATCCCAGAGGACTGTTCCTTTGTAATCTATCAATCGGCGGATCTTCTCGAGTAAGTCTCTAATGGTTATCTCCTCACCCGAGCCCAGGTTTACGAGATCAGGATCCGAGTACTTCTCCGATGCAAGCACAATCGCTTCGGCGGCGTCTTCCACGTACAGAAATTCGCGCGTGGGGTTGCCCGTTCCCCAGGCAGTAATCTCCGAAGACTCCGCCTGTTTTGCTTCCCAGCATTTGCGGATAAGCGCTGGAATCACGTGAGAGCTCTCGAGGTCGAAATTGTCGTGCGGGCCGTACAAATTGAAAGGCGTGAGATAGATGCCCCGCAAACCGTACTGTTCCCGGTAAGCAGTTCGGCCAAGTAGGAGCCGTTCTGTCCCGTGATGCCTGTGATAAGTGCGCGCTTCATTCGTCCTCTTTGCTGGCGATTAATGCGTGCTCGAATGCAAGAAATTCATGTTTTGACAGCGGTACCTTTGTCGCTGGCCCGACTACGCCGGATTCCAAGCTTGTTGCGGATGAAAGCAGTGCGTAAAACGAAATTGCGCCACAGCCACTGGCGAGCCTGGTGCCGAGCACGACGACATCGAATGGGTTGAATCTCGCCGGTCGGGGTTATTTCGTGGGTGGCATCCAGCAAGGTAAACGCGTGAGGCTTGCCGCCATAGATCTCAAGACTTCGCAGGGCTTCCTCGCCCCAGTAGGCACCCTTTTGGCCGCCAGCGATGTGAGCGTAGGCATGATTCTGATGGATGGCGCGTGCCTTATGCGTGATATCAACAACGGGTATGCCGAGGCGATGGGCTTCCTTGATAAGCCACTGATCAAACCAGGCCCGGCCGATGGCGAGAGGGGGAACCTCGGCGTAGACATCGCGAGGAAAGACGAAAACATCTATAGCGGTGTGATCACCTGGAGAACCGTGAGGGAGGATTTCACGGCGGAGTTTCTGCTCGCCGTCGGAGGCAAAATCAAGCGGGTCATTGAGATCAATATTGAGGCGATGAGCGACGGCCAGAAAACGGGGGAATGCCGCATGAACCAGATCGATGGCGGTGAGGAATTCCTGAAGGAGGATGATGTCGCTGTTGGCGTAACAGAGCAGGTTGGTCGGAGCGACCTGGCGTGCGCGGACCAGGAGATCGTTCAGGAGGGGTGTGCCAAATTCGTTGCGAGCGATGTCGCGGACATGATGAAGGTTGAGCTCAGCGGCGATTTCCGCAACGCCGTCTTCTTCGCCGAAGAGAAAAATATCAGGGCGAGGCTGGAGGCGGGCCCAACTAGTTACGGCGTTCCGCTGGATGATGCCGATGTGGCCGTGGAAGGGCTTCGGTAACGCAAACAAAGTGATGGATGGACCAGCAATCATGAGCATCCTGTACAGTGCCGAGGGTTTGTGCGGAGAAGGAGCTTAGGCTGCAGCTTTCGGCACAGCTCCGTCGCGATGACAAACATAATCGTCTGCTGCGCCTTTGCCGCATGAGCCGAGAGTCTCACTGGTCCATCCAATGGCGGCGCTCGCCACTGCGAAGCGCAGGAGTTAAAGCGTCTCTCTTTAGGCCAATAGCGTGCCGGATGGGCCGGGTGACATTGAGCGTGGGGTGCCACAGATACGTTCGCCACAGTCCACGAACATGCCGAGAAACTGCACGGCAAGAACGCTTCGTTGGAGCAAGAAAATAAAATCGCTTGGGATGGAAGCCGGAAGATGTCAAGCGAAAGGAAGCATCCTCGATAGTGCGTAAACGTACTTCCTGCCGGGCCAAACGATAATTTTGCTGTGCTTCTTCATCAGCCCAGACTCCCGCGATGCCTTGCGGATGGTAGCCATAATCATGGCTCTGGTGGATGGCCAATACCTGGCTGGAGACATCCACCACATCTGCACCCAACGACCGTGCATTCCACACCAGCCAGTGATCCCACCAAATACGGCCAATCACCAGCGGCGGCATAACATCGTACAGGCCCTTGTTAAAAAGAAAATAATCCACCGAGTAGCCGGGTTGCTGGATGCCGGTCTTCGCAGTGATGCCTCGGAGAAGAGCTTCGGAGTCCGGAGAAAAATTGGTATAGGAGTCCGTGATTGGAGTATCCCAGCGTCGCCCAACCATCAAAAATCTCGCATGCGCCTGGCGAACGCGTTCGAAAGCTCGGGCAAAATCGGAAAGTAAGAGAATGTCGCAGTTGATGTAACAGAGGAAATCGTGCCGGGCGATCTGCTGCGCCCGCTGGAATATCCAGTCGATGCGCTTAGTGCCAAATTGATTGGTTTCAACGTGCGGCTCATGTCGCAAACTAAATTCCACACAGGCCTCGGCGGCTCCTTCTTCCGGCCCAAAAACGATGATTTCCACGTCTGGCCACAGATTTTTCCAGCTCCGAAACGCGTTCCGCTGCGTGACCCCGATGTGGCCATGAAACGGCTTTGGAGTTGTGAACAACGTGATCATGAATTCTCACTTTAGCTGAGACAGCCAAGGTTTCAAATCTTTTGCTCCTGGGCGGGAGACTTAAAGCTCTCGTTAACAATCTGGTCCCGAATATCCTGCAACCGTTCCTCTGGGACAGCCAGGAAATTACCATCATAAAATGAGCAAGCGCAGTTCAGGGGGGCGAGTTGGCCCTCGGGGCGTAGCGAGAACCAATGGAATTGTCTGCCTTCCAAAAACCGCAAAATCTCCGAGGCCGCGTATCCCCATGACTTGGTGCGGAAGTCACTGATTTCCGCAAGTACGCACGGCCTCGGTCTACGCTCCAGCAAGTCCGGGGCTCCGCGCAGGACTCCAAGCTCTCCGCCCTCAACGTCCATTTTCACAAAATCCACTCGATTCACACCCAGTCCGTCTAAGACGGAATCGAGGCGGCAAACCTTCACGGTTTCTTCATGAATCCGGTGGTCATCCCCGACAGGCTTGAGACTGTTCATCCCGGTTTCAGGGCCCTCGACAACGAAAAGTGTGGTTTCTTCCTCCTTCTCTCCCAGAGCCACATTGATCACCGTGACATTCCTGCAAAAATTCAACTTCAGATGCAGATTTAATCTCGTTCGCTCTCGCTTGGAAGGTTCGAACGCCACAACTCGGCCTTGCGTGCCAACCTTGCGCGAGAAAAGCAGTGTGTAAAAACCTTTGTGCGCGCCGATGTCCAGCACCGTCATTCCGCGCAGAATCATGAGGTCTGCCAAACTGTATTCTTGACCCTCGAACCCAGTCCAAAGTAATGCGGTGCCGATAGAATCATTCTCCGCAAGCCACCATGCGCCGCTCGGCAAACGATGGGGGATGGCGACGCCCGGGACCCAGTGCAACAAACGAAACTGGAAGGATTGCTTTTTCTGCTTCCACGGCTTCTGCAAGAATCGCTTAAACCGCTGCAGACCAACGGGATTCGCCGATGTGTCCGCGTAGGTCATGAGCTTGGGTTCGCCATCTCGACAAAACGCTCCGTCTCAACCATCAGTTCTCACCTTTCACAGACGCCCCGTTCGCTCCACTCTTGGGACCGGTTATCCTTTGAAGGAAGTCGAGCACCTTTAAAGCCCGCCTGCCCACCGTGCGCATGGGAACCAAGTTCCACGCGCGAAGTTCCGAGGATGGAACGGGTTGCGGGATGAGCGAGGCCAGTTGCATAGGTTGCTTAGAAGCGGCGAGAAGCGTGCGCAAACGGAAAATCTGTGTGGACTGCCGGTAATAAGAATGGTCGGGCATCGCCCTGGGAAGAAAACAAGAACTGAATCCAGAGCGATAAAGCATTTTGAGAAGGCACGCTTCAGACGGAACGAAAGCTATGTTTGCTACGCCCTGATCGTTCAGATCATTCTCATCGACCAATACCATCACGGACTCTTTGGAGGGATAACAGACGCCTTCGAGAAGAGCAAACTGAGCAGTCATTGCGCTCATAGTTCGGATGGTTCGAAAAGGATTTTCCAGGTGATACAACAGACCAAAACAAAAAACCAAATCGAACTGCCCGAGTTCGAGAAGGCGCGGATCTTCCGCATTCATGGTTTCGAAGCGGAGGTGCGGATACCGGCGGCGTGCTTCAAGAACATTCTGCTCGCGAGCGTCTAGTCCCAACACATTGAGTCCAAGAGAGTGCAAGACATCTGAGAAATATCCAACACCACATCCAATATCGACCGCAGTGGCCATCGGCATCGCTCTCTTGAGCTGCGGCACAAGCTCGCGAACCACGCCTTCACGCGCGGTATTCAGCTCCTCGTAGATCTTTTGGTCAAAAACCCATTCGGTTTTCAAGTGCCTACCCTTTCGTCAAGGAAGTTGAAAATGTGGAAGGAATATTAAACACGCCGTTCCACTCATCCCGCCAGTGCTGGTAGTTCGGAGCCGCAATGATCAAATCCGGGATGGCATCCCATAGCTCCACTTGAACTTCGTGCTCCCAGATGCTGACTTGCCAGGAATAGGCCCCGGGTCGTAGGGGCAATAAGGGAAAATCATAGTCCAGATCATGGATGCCGGGTGCAAAAGAAATATCTTGCTCTGCCGTGGCCCATATGAGTTGACGGTCCACATTAAAAAGAGCAATGCCGTGCTGCGCGTTCCGGACGGGCTGCCGCACTTCCAGGTAAAACCGAATTTTGACCGGGGAGTGTGAAGTGAGGGTGTGTGGCGCATCGGAGGAAGGTTGGACAATTTCCCATCGGAGGAAGCGCGCCTTAAGCGACGAAGAATCTCTTCGTAGAGAATCTGCTTGGTCCGTGGAGCTCATCGCCGATTCGTAGGCATTTACAACCTCGTGCGTAGCGCCAGCCTGCCGCAAAGTCCCGCCATCGATCCATACCGCGCGCTGGCAGAGTCGGCGAATCTGGTTGAGTTGATGGCTGACAAGGATAATGGTGCGCCCTGCACGCGCAACGTCCCCCATTTTTCCAAGGCATTTGCGCTGAAATTTGATGTCGCCGACAGCCAGCACCTCGTCGACCAACAGGATTTCCGGTTCGAGATGCGCCGCAACGGCAAACGCCAGCCGGACATACATTCCACTCGAATAGTGCTTCACCGGTGTATCGATAAATTTGTCGAGTTCGGCAAAGGCCACTATCTCATCAAACTTGCTCGTGATTTCCTGCTTGCTCATCCCCAGAATTGCGCCACTCAGGTAAGTATTTTCGCGGCCTGTGAGTTCCGGGTGAAATCCGGTGCCCACTTCCAGCAAACTGCCGACACGGCCATGAATCTCCGCCCAACCGGATGTAGGTTGGGTGATTCGCGACAGGATTTTCAGCAGGGTGGTTTTGCCAGAGCCGTTGCGCCCAATCAGGCCAAGGACTTCCCCTTCGCTCACTTCGATACTGACCGAGCGCAGAGCCCAGAATTTCTCTACTCGGCCACGGCGCAACGAGAAGCGAAAAAGATTCGCCAGAGAGTCACGAAGAAGGCCGCTGGTAGCAACGCGGCCTCGGCTGTACTCTTTGCTCAAACCTTCGGTATGAATGACAGGCTTCATCAAAAGTCAGTAATCAACCACGTCCGCACACAGAGAAATCAGCAGATGTCATACGCGGTCGGCAATGCTCCCTTCCATGCGATTGAAATAGATGAGCCCACCAAAGAGCGCTATACAGACCATAACAGTCGAGGCCAGGAGAGTCGTGGTAGGTACATCGCCGGTGCCGGTCAAACACCAGCGAAACCCGTCAATGACGCCTGCCATGGGGTTCAACCCGTAGAGCCAGCGGTAGCGCTCCGGAACCATGGAACTAGAGTAGTAGACGGGCGAGGCCAAGGTCCAGAACTGCACAATAAAAGGGATCAGGTAGCGGACGTCCCGGTAGAGCGCATTCAGAGCGGAGAGCCAAAGGCCCACACCAAGCGCAGTGAGAATCGCAAGGACCAGGAAAAAAGGTAAAAGCGAAAGCGTGAACGTGGGTCTGATGCCGTGGGCGAACGTAAAGATCAGGAGCACCACGAAAGCAATGCTGAAATCGACCAAACCGGAGAGTACCGCGGAAAAAGGAAGAATCAAGCGGGGAAAATAAACTTTTGTGATGACGCGCTGATTCTCAACAACTACGTTTGTCGCCGACGTAAGAGCATTAGAAAAGTATGACCAAGGAACCACCGCTGCGAAACAAAACACGGAATAGGGTAGGCCCTGGGAAGGGAGCTTGGCCAGCTTGCCGAAGAAAAGAGTGGCGACGAGCATCGTGAGGAGTGGCTGAAGAATGACCCAGACGACGCCAATCGCCGTCTGCTTGTAGCGCACCTTGACATCGCGCCAGACGAAGAAATAAAGCAACTCGCGATAGGCCCAGAATTCGCCCATGCGGAGGTTGAACAAGCCGCGAGGAGGCTCAATACGCATGCACAGGGAGCCGCGGGGCAGCTTAGCGGCTTGGCTCGCGACCGATGAATTGGAAGTCACGGAAGACATAAATGGCAATCGAACTCAGCAACCGTTGACGCCTTTGACAGAATAGCAGAAAGAAATCAAAACGATGGAATGACCGGCGGCGGGGCAAACCATGCTTTGGTTTTAAAGTCATATTAGGGCTCGGCACTGTCTTTCAACTGCTCGATGTCCTTCTGCTCGATTTTCTGCATGCTGAGGTAGCCCATCCTCGAAGACGATCTCCTCGTGGTCGCTCCCAATTGAAGTGTCGGGTAGGGACAGGACACACCGATTTCTCATAACATGAATATTCCTAATTCTGGCGCTGATGTGGCGCAGCGTGAAGGTTTCGTGCCGGACCGGCGTCTGTGGAGACCCTCATCAATTCTGTGGTTATTCAGTCAGGCACATTGGTTTGTCCTTAAGCTAGACAATACGTATCTAACAGGTAAAACTGTAGATGTACGGTGTGAAATCTGGGGCTCTCAGCTTCGAGGACCGCGGACGATGGAACAAGAACTAGAACTACATGTCAAAACATTCGGAGAGACGTTCCCGGACGGGGACATGATCGAACTGGTTGCCGGCGAATCCCCCCAGGCAGACTTCAATTTGCTTCTGTGGAACGGGGAGGAGGCCCGCATCGGCTCCAGCTTTCGATTGTTTACCGGACCTGGCCCAGAGCCGAAACCTGTCATATTCGAGCCACCGGTTGTCGATTCCACATTTCGTCGAGCAATTCGTTTCCCGACACACGCTGCTCCCTATGAATCCACCTGGAAGTTGTTCGACGAAATCTACACGTTGGTCCAAGTATATACGGACTTGCCCGAACAGCTAGCTCGCCTCACGACCTATTCTGTCTTCGCAAGTTGGTTTCCGGACCGCACTGACATTCCGACTTGCGTCTCGATTGTTGGTCCAAAGTCAAGGCAGGGCGCACAGGTGTTTCGTTTGTTGAGCTGCTTGTTTCGTCGTGCTCTCCCGTTGGGCGATGTAAGTCTCGCGGGCCTCTGCTCATTCCCCGCGGGACTTTGTCCGGCTCTTTTCTTGAAACAGCGTGAGCTCACCCCCCAAGCAAGAAAGGCCCTTTGTGCATCGACAGCCCAGGACACTTTCATTCTGTGGAAGGGGAGACCGGTCAGTTTGCGCTGCGCCAAAGTCGTATGGAGCGAGGATCCTCTCAGTGACGAGACGCTCGGTCCGGGCGCCATCGAAATCCCCATTAACCCACGGTTCCATTCAGACGTGTGCTTCGACCAATACACTCAGCAGAGAATTGCCGACGACGTTCAGCCGAAGCTCTTGATGTATCGACTTAAAAACTATCATGAAATTCCACGTGCCATCGTTGATTTCCCGAAATTAGTCCCTCCGCTCCGAGATCTAGGTTGCTGCCTAGCAGGTTGCATCACCGATGCACCTGAACTTCGAGAAGAGGTTGGTCAGCTTTTGGAAGAGCGGAACCAGCAAATTGAGCTGGAGCGCGAGACGGACCTCAATGCTGTCGTGGTGGAGGCGATGTTCTCCTTGTGTCATGAGGAAAACAAGGACGCGCTGCATGTGGGCAAAATTACAGAGGTCGCAAACGAGATCCTGAAAAGATTGGGCGAGCCACTGGAAATGAAACCCCGTAGCGTCGGAGATAAGTTGCGATTGCTATGCCTTACGACTCGACGGCTCGATGCCGAGGGTCGGGGGATTCTCCTGCTGAATGCAACGCGTCAACGCATCCACCAGTTGGCGTGGGATTATAAAGTTCCCGGAGTGGGTGGCGACGAAGGGCAATGCCAATACTGCCGAGAAGCTGGTCGTGTTCAACCAATGATGCCGGCCGCTTATCCGTCATGAAGATCCTGGCAAAGTCGGCGACGGAGGTTTTTCTGCACGTTGTGCATATCTATTACGGTTGGAGGTGACGACGACTTTGAAAAGACTATGCACTTGGTGCACTTAGTGCACTTCATGCACTTCGTTTCTAGAAAATAATCCTACCTCCCCAGGAGAAAGAAACATCATCCTCAGAGATTTGGCATCATTTCCGATGGTACTGCAATTTATTAACGTAGACGTTATATATATTTAATAGTACTCATAAGAACTCTACAAAGACTTTGGCTTTAGTTTGCGCGACCACCACCGGTCCTGAGCGCTCCGTGTGGCCGACTGGAGTTTCGCCCCCAACATAATCCCCTACCTCCATGAATTCAGGGAGCGAAGCTATCGGTCGTCACTGGAGTATCAATGGAATGCCAGCCCGCCGCGGTGGGTGCCACGCTTTTGGCCGCCCGGGAAGCCGACTAGCACGCGGCAGAGAATTACAGAACAAAGCCAACGACCGGGGTGTCCAGTGCACTCAGGAAAGACCTACACACTCTGCGGCACAAAGAACACTTGACCGCACCTCGACGGCTAGGCCCTTTCCTTGGGCGGTCATTGCGGGGAGTCCTTTTTGAGCTGCTCGATATCTCTCTGCTCGATTTGGCGCATCAGATCGCTCCGTCGAAAGAAATACGAGCGAAAACTGGAAGCCAGTTGGTCGGGCACTACATGAAACTGGTTATACGCGGCCTGGCGGAACGAAATGGGTCCTCGTGCCGGCACCAAGTGCGTTCCCCACTGATAAATGAGTCCCAGATTCCAGAGAACGAAGCAGGCCAGAACCCCAGAGAGAGTCGCCAAGGTGGTCCGCGGCTGGCGGAAGTGCCCTGCGACGCGCTCCAAGAGGCAGGCCAGACCGAAAATAAAGAGCGGTGTCAAAGAGACAAAGAAGCGGTTGCCGTAGGAGGATATGCCCGCCCAATCCGGATAAAAGGAAATGAAAAGATAAAAGGCCACCAGGGCAGTGAAAAACGGGATTCCGACCTGGGGCACGCGAAACGCAAAAAAGAGCAATCCGAGAATGGCCAATCCCAGGAGCGGAGTCCATGACAGCAGCCCGTGATTGGAGGAGAACAGCACACTGAAAAAGACCGGAGAGCGCCACAGAAAATCGCGAATCGAGAGATAGCCAGTCTCGAAAGGTCCGCCGTACACAATCGAGCGGGTGACAAATGTGGGGATCATTACCACGTACACTACCAACCCGAAGAGGAGGTGACGGATTAAAAGTTCGAGGAAGCTCGGGGAGGACGGGCGCCCGGAACCGAGAAGACGCACATACTGCGGGACTGCCTCGACGGCCAGTACACTAACGACCATCAGATTGGCGTAATAGATGTCAAGCATCAGCCCAACGATAAGGCCCAGGAGCAGCCATTGTGGGACTGTTCGGCTCTCCCGCGTGGATTCCCAATAGAGCAGAAAGAGGGCAACTATAAAGGCCGAGTGAGCATGGGACCAGGAGGGATTGAAATACATATAAGCGGGGAGAGAGCTGCCACCCCAGATGGCGAGCACCGCCAGGAATGCCCACAGGGGATGAAGATACTTGCGAGCGAGGCGAAACGAGATAAGGAGGGAGAGGAAACCGTAGAGGGCCGTCGCGTAGGCAAAGGCGTAGCGGTACGGAGCCGAAAAGCCGTCGGCGGGAATAGCGGAACCAAAAAGACGAGCGACCAGAACACCTCCATGAGCGAGGAGGAGGAACGGTGACCACAAGATAGCGGGGCCGACGGTGAAATGGTTTTCGAGATGGCCGGTGCGTGTGCGGAACTCGGGCTTGGGCTGGCCCAAGGAATCGAGTCGTGCTTCACGGAAGGATTGGTTGGCCGCCTCATAGTCATGGGTGAAGTCGAGACTATGTTCGATCAGCGGGGCGCGAGCATAAGCGTAGTAGCCAACCCCATCGCCATGAACCCACGGATTGACAAGCGGCAAGGTAAGAACAAAAAGGATAGCGAGGGCATACTCAAGCGCGCGCGACTGGATGTGCGAGTCAGGGTTCAAGGGGCCAGCCTTCAAACGGCAAGGATAACAGTATATAAAACTAAATCCCAAGTAGCACCGCGGACCGCCGTGTATACTTCTTCCGGAGATTCATGTTGTTTGCTGCTTACCTGCCATTGGAACGACGCCTTATGCACACTCGGCCGGAGGTGAGCGGTGCCTGACCCTCGCTATCGTGTTCTCATTGTCTCCTCTCATCCCATCCAATATGCCTCCGCCTACTTCCGGGAAATGGCGCGCCAGCCGTGCCTTGATCTGAGGGTTGCCTACTGTAGCCTCCGTGGCGCTGAACCGGCACTCGACCCGGAATTCGGTACTACCATTCAGTGGGATGTTCCTCTTCTGGACGGATACGATTGGGTCCATGTTCCTAACCACGGCAACAACAGCGAATCCTTCTGGACAGTTTGGAATCCGGGTCTCTGGAAACTTATCCGTACTGGCATATTCGACGCAGTTCTTTGTTACCTGAGCTATCGATACCCGTCCTTTTGGATTTCCTATTTCGCGTCGAAACTCACAGGCTCCGTTTTCCTTTTCGGTTGCGACCAACATTCTCTGCTGTCCCGCGACGGTCGGACCTGGAAGGGCTGGCTCAAGAAACTCGGCTGGCCCTTGCTGTATAGCCTTGCTGACCAGGTCATCGTTTCTTCGAATCCCGCCCGGTCTTTGATTCTTTCCCTTGGCATTCCTGAGCAGGATGTCACTCTAGTCCCACTCACCGTGGCCAATGACTGGTGGGACGCGCAGGTAAAAAGAGTGGATCGTGCGGCAACCCGCGCTGGCTGGGGAGCCAATTCTCAAACCTCAGTCGTTCTCTTCTGCGCCAAACTGCAGCCCTGGAAACGTCCCATGGACATTCTCCGCGCCTTTGCCCAGGCCGATCTTTCCGATGCTCTTCTGGTTTACGCCGGAGAAGGAGCGCAGCATCAGGAACTAGAAAAAGAAGCCACAGCTCTTAGAGTTGGCGAGCGCGTCCGTTTCCTCGGATTCGTGAATCAATCGCAGTTGCCGGCTATATACGCTGCTGCTGACCTGATGGTTCTGCCGTCTGAATTTGAACCCTTCGCCGTGGTGGTCAATGAAGCATCATGCTGCGGATGTCCCGTTGTTGCCAGCGACCGTGTCGGTGCGGCGATAGACCTGATCGCTCCTGTCGATCCCCGCCTCATCTATCCCTGCGGAGATATCCGAGCCCTCTCGAAGCTTCTTGGCGAACTATGCCGCGACCATGCACGCCTACGTGAGCTGGGTTGTGCCGCGAAGGATCACATGGCCAGTTGGTCACCCCATGATACTGCGACTGGAGCAGTAGAGGCCGTGCGTGGCGCTCTGCGTCGCCGCCATCGTTGACAGGCTCGGGCTTGATTTCTGGAATTGCGAGAATGGAGAGGTATGATACAGGGGCGTCTGATCGTCTCAACTCGTGTATATGCAGGCTATTCTTTTAGCCATGGACTCGGAGGAGTTCCGGTCCCCAGGCCAGAGCGGAATCAGGCCCGGAGGTCGCTCCGAGGAAAATGACTAAGGACCGATATGCGAAAGATGCTGTCCCAAAGGGAAGAATTGTGATTAGCAGACCCAGCACCCGATCGTGGCAATCGGTCATGAGGACCCTAGAGTTGCCCCGGTCACTGAGGCTTTCGCGGAATCCGCTGGTGACACTCGGACTGTGGGTTATCGTGATTTTCGCAGCCTATAAGGTTGCCGAAGCCATTCTTGCGAATGATCTGAGCAGTCTGGCTTACGCAGGGATTCTGTTTCTCGCTGGAGCCGTCATCGTCGCTATCCTCAATGATTGGCGCAGAGGCCTCTATTTCCTTGTTGCTTGGATTCTCTTCGAGGATTTGGTCCGGAAATTTCTCGGCAATAACATGGCCATCTATTTCGCCAAAGATGTGCTGACCATTATCCTCTATTTTTCTTTCTTCAAGGCCCAGCGCGCCAAGCGGGTCCAGACATTCCGCGTCCCTTTCCGAATTCCCTTGCTGTTGTTTATATGGTTTGGACTACTTCAGGTGTTTAATCCTGCTTCGACTAGCATTTTTTACGGCATATTGGGAATGAAGGTTTATTTTCTGTATGTGCCCCTCATTTTTGTCGGGTACGCTCTCCTCCAGTCCGAAGCCGATCTTCAACGCTTCTTCTCCTTCAACTGCATTCTCATTCTTGCCGTCGCCGGACTCGGATTCGTCCAATCTATCGTCGGCCCCACCTTCTTGGCTCCACCCACCCTGCAGGAGGACATCCGGGAACTGGGCACTCTTTACCGTACGGCTCCAATCTCGGGCGCGATCGCTTACCGCCCTACCTCCGTCTTCGTCAGTGCCGGTCGCTTTCAGGATTTCCTGATCGTTTCCTGGCTCATCTCCCTGGGTTACTCTGGATATCTGTTGCTCCGCAGCCGCCGTGGGCGGGTCCTGGCGTTCATCACGGTTGGAATCGTTGGCGCGGCTTCGCTTATGAGTGCATCCCGAGGGGTTTTCATGTGGAATTCCGGCATTGCACTCGTCGTTGTCGCTGGATTCCTCTGGGGTGCACCCTGGCGCCAGGGCGAAGCCCTCCGAATGGTCCGTACCATTCAAAGAGTCACTCTCGCTGTCGGCCTAGGCACTGTTATCCTTGTGACCTTCTTCCCTGAGGAACTCGGCTCGCGGATGGCAATCTACACGGAGACCCTTCTCCCGAACAGCTCCGCAAGCGAACTCGTACATCGCACCCAGGTGTATCCTCTCCAACAACTGGGTTACGCTTTCAGTTACCCTCGCTGGCCCTATGGATACGGCATCGGGACATGTACGCTTGGCATTCAATACGTCACTCGTATCATGCACGCCACGCCCATGTATATTGGTGTCGAAGGCGGGTTTGCCAACTTGATCGTGGAACTAGGCATCGTTGGCCTGGTTCTCTGGGTAGTTCTCGGCTTCGCCATCTCGTTTTCGGCCTGGAAAGTCGTGTGTGAACTCAAAGGGACCCCGTGGTTTCCTATCAGTTTTGTGATATTCCTGTTTTCCTTTTTGCTCTTCTTCCCGATGACTTATGTTGGCACTTCCTATGAAGACTTCTTGGTCAATATCTACCTGTGGCTGCTCCTTGGTATGCTCTATCGTCAGCGGATGATCTCGAAAGCAGCGCAGCTCCTTCATCAGCAAGCGATTCGAAGGGAGGGCTGAATTGCTGCTAGCCGTTCTCTCCCCGTTCGTTGCCCGCCAGCACGGCACAGAGCGCTCCCTTGCCGAAATCGTCGAAGGTCTTGCAATGCGCCACGGCCATGAGATTCATCTCTTTTCTCTACGTGTCGCAGACGTGCAGGTAACACCCTTCAGGAATCGTGCACAAGACTCCGGTCAGCGCGCCCTCTGGCATCGCGGTCCCGTTGCAGGCGTTTCTCGCGGTCCCGACAGTTGGGGGATTTCAAGAAGTTCGTCTCGTTTCTCTTCCTATGATGGAATGAACTAATCATGTCCAAGACGCCGCATACGTCTGTTCGTCGCGATGTTGCAATCCAGCGCCGCTATTACTCGGATACCGCGTCTCAGTATGAAACGATGCACGCCAACGAGGGTGCAGTCGACCCTTTCTCACAAGACTTTGTCCACTCCATCCTCCGCCTCTTCCAGGTTCAAAGTATTCTCGACGTTGGGACTGCCACGGGCCGTGGCCTATGCGACTTCCGGACCGCGCTACCCGGCGTCTTTGTGTGTGGTGTCGAACCCGTCGCTGCGCTTCTTCAGCAAGGTCGTACCTCCGGCAATTTCTCGGACGTTTCTGTCCTTCAGGCCAGCGGGGAGGCTCTACCTTTCCCGGACAATTCATTTGACGCGGTCTGCGAATTTGCAACACTTCATCACGTTCCCAATCCCTCGGCCGTCGTCCTCGAAATGCTACGAGTTGCGCGCAGGGTAGTTGTAATCGCAGACTCCAATCGCTTTGGCCAAGGTCCTTGGCCCGCCCGCCTCTTCAAGCTTCTTATCTACAAGCTTGGACTCTGGCGCGCGTTCGATTTTCTTCGCACGGGTGGCAACCGTTATCAGATCTCGGAAGGTGATGGACTCTTCTACTCCTACAGTGTGTACGATTCCTACGATCTCGCTGCACGTTGGGCGGATCGCGTTCTGCTTCTCTCCAGCGATTCGGGCAAGTCCAGCAGTTGGCTGCACCCTCTTCTCACCGCCAAGGGGGTGATCCTCATCGCCATCCGGGAGCCCAGAGAAGGCGAGAAGAAGAGCTAGCTCCTTCCCCTGTCCCGCACAGCTTTTCGAGTTTCCACCAGCGTGAAATCAAGTGTCTCCTTGCGCATAGCGGTGATGAACGGCTCGATAAGCTAGGTTCACCGAGCGGACTGTTAAATCACAAAGGAAGCTGATCACTCCAAAAGGGGGCTTCTTAGTCTTTCTGCGGGAAAGAAAGGGCCGTCAGACAAGGTAAAACAACACTCCTGGGAAGCACTGACGCGGGACGCCGCAAGCTCCTTGTTGTATACTCCCATTTCCTTGCCGCCATGGAAGACTGGAACTTGGGAATCTCAACACTCGCGATCTTGTTATCCTAAGAACAAATGGAACGCACCACGGGTCACCTACGCTTGAATCTCGGTTGTGGTCTTCGGACTCATCCACGCTGGATCAATGTGGATGGCTCGTGGAACGCCAGGCTTACCAAGCACCCAATACTTCGAAAGATGCTCTCGTTGCTTCATCTCATGTCTGCTGACAAGGCTGAGATCCCCTGGAGCCGCGATATCTTCGTCCATGACGTCCGCAAACCGCTACCTTTCCCGGACGGTTGCACGGATGCGGTGTATGCCTCTCATGTCCTCGAGCATCTCTACCGCGAGGAAGGTCAGCAACTTATCCGTGAATCCTTTCGCGTCCTGACGTCAGGTGGGATTATTCGCATCGTTGTGCCAGACCTTCGCAACGTGGTTCGCGAATACCTAGGCGAACGCCCTTTTGGCGAGCTCTCGGCCTCGGAAAAGGCACTGCCACCAGGGGATTTGCTGAACGAACGATTGCTAATGCGTTGGCCATCGCCCACAAGGCGCTTTCCCGCATACCGAATCTACGAAGTGTGGGAGGATTTCCACTCGCACAAATGGATGTATGACGAAGAATCCCTGGGTAATCTGATTCGTTCAGCTGGCTTCGTGGATGTCGTACGGAGAAACTACGCCGAGAGCCAGATCCAAGACATCGTCGATGTCGAGGATCCCTCGCGCATTCTGAACGGTGCAGGCGTCTGCCTCGAAGGCCGCAAGCCGTAGCTCACGTTCCCCTTCTCCCGCAGAACTACAACAGACGCTGCATGGGTTGGCCGCTGCCGTGCTAACACTTTGCCGGTCGTGTAACGGACATGCTCAGGCGACGGAGCTTTTTGCGGCGACCGGAGGCGATTGAAACCCTTCTTTCTGGCGGAAGTAGGCGGCAACGCGGTCGATAATCTGGGCGAGAGAAGTCTGGGGACGGAAGCCGGTGAGAGAGACAAGCTTATCGATGCAGGGGACGCGGCGCATCATGTCTTCGAAGCCGGGTTCGTAGGCCTCGTCGTAGGGGATGAACTGGATCGGAGAGGAGCTGCCCGTGCGCTGCTTGACGATCTTGGCCAGATTTTCGATGGTGACTTCCTCGGTGTTGCCGATGTTCACGACTTCCCCCAGGGCTTGCTCCAAGGGAATCAAGCGGAGGACGGCCTCGACTGTGTCGCGCACATCGCAAAAACACCGCGATTGCGTGCCATCACCGTAAACCTCAATGGGAGCCTGGTCGAGGGCACGCTTTACGAAGTTGGGCATAACCATGCCATAGCGGCCGGTCTGGCGGGGACCCACGGTGTTGAAGAAGCGCGCGATGATAACGGGCTGTTTTTTTTCTTTCCAATAAGAGAGGGCGAGAAATTCGTCGAGGGCTTTGGAAGCGGCATAACTCCAGCGCCCCTTAGTGGTGGGGCCAAGAACGAGGTCGGCGTCTTCGTGGAAGGGCACCTGAGTGTTCTTGCCATAGACCTCGGAAGTGGAGGCAATCAGGAGGAGTTTCTTTTTTTTACAGGCCGCTTCGAGGATGAGCTGCGTGCCATTGACATTGGTTTCGATGGTGCGGACGGGACTTTCCACGATGAGTTTCACGCCGACGGCAGCGGCAAGATGAATGATGACATCCGCGTCATCAACAAGTTCGGCGAGAAGCTGGCGGTTCTCGATACCGTCGAGGTGGTACTCCAGACGTTCAGAACCTTTGAGGTGCCGAATATTTTCCATGCTGCCGGTGGAAAGATTGTCCAGCAAAACGACGCGCTCGCCCTGCTCGAGCAGTCTTTCCGTCAGGTGCGAGCCGATAAAACCAGCGCCGCCGGTGATGAGATATCGCACGTAGCCTCCTCAGAGTTTGTCAGAATCGTCGAGGTCCGAAGAATGAGCCGAGGCGTGGGCAGGAGACTCTTCGCTGAGTGGGTCCAGCACTTCCTGGGGGCCATAGCCGTAAGAATATGGGTAATACCGGTAGGAATAGTAGTAATCCGGAGCGCTGGCATCGACGGCGTTGAGAACGACTCCCAGCAGATGGCTCTTGACGCTCATTAGCAGGTCGCACGTGCGCGTAAACGCTTCCTTGGGAGTGTCGCCGCTGCGAACGACGAGGAGCACACCATCGGCCTGCACAGAGAGAATCACCGCATCGGTGGCGGCCATGACGGGCGGCGAGTCAATGACAATGAATTTGTATTTGGTGCGCAACTCGGCGATGGCATCCGCCAACCTGTACGAGGCCAAGAGATCCGCCGGATTCGGGGGCAGTGGCCCGGTAGGAATTGCGGCGAGATTGGGTATAGCAGGATGCGGGACGGTGACCAGATCCAAAGTAGAGACGCCGGCAAGATAAGAACTCAACCCGGCATACTTGCCAGTACCCAGATTCAACAGGCGGGTGATGCCAGGCTTCCGCAGGTCGGCATCGACGACGACCGTCTTATCGCCCAACTGGGCAAGGGTCACGGCGAGGTTGGCTGCGGCTGTGGTTTTTCCTTCACGCGGCAGGGCGCTGGTAACCAGTATGACCTGCGGCGGACGATCCGGTTGAGATAAGAGGAGAGCGGTACGAAGCGCGCGGAAAGCCTCCGCGACATTCGATTTGGGCAAGTGTTGGGCCACAAGTTCAATGCGCTTGTCGTTGCCGTTCGAGGAAACCTCTTTTAGCAGACTTCCTCTCTTCTTGGAGAAAGCACCATCGCCAAAGGTTGGCACCACGGCCAGAGAAGGCAGGCGGGCGAGTGTTTCGATGTCATCGGGGGTCTTCACGGTGTTATCCAGATACTCGCGGAGCAGGGCCAAACCGATTCCGCCGATAAGGCCCACCAGAAACGCCAAGGCAATATTGCGCGCTTTGGCGGGACGAGAGGGGTAAGAGGGGATCATGGCGGGATCGACAATGTGTATATTGGAAGAGCGCAAACCCGCGGAGATGCCGGCTTCCTTGAGCTTGGTCAGCAGCCCTTCATAGAGGGCTTTGTTGGCTTCGGCCTCGCGGCGGAGGATGTTGTACTGAACCATCTTTTCCGACATGACGTTGGTGTCGGCTTTTTGCTGGTCCAGGGCCTTGGTGCGAAGCTCCTCCAATTGCAGGGCGGCTTTATAGTCGTTCTCCAACTCGACGATGATGCTCTTGCTCTGACGGGTGATCTGCTCATCCACATCCTTGATTTGAGCCTGGATGCGCTGGACTTTGGGAAAGTTCGGGCCGTATTGGTTCACGGCTTCAGTGTACTGAATGGAAAGATCGGAGCGCTTATTCTGCAATCCCTGAAGGACGGAGTTATCGCGCAACTGGGGAACGGCTTCGAGCTCACCGGACTTGGCAAATTCGTAGAGAGCTTGCTTTTTGATGCGGTCGCTTTGCGCCTCGGTGAGTTCCTTATTCAAATCGCCGAGGCGCTGCGTGGTCATAGTTTGCTTGTCGTCAACGGTCCAGATCTGATTCTGGCGCTCGTACTCAATGCGGGCGTTTTCGGATTTTTCGACCTTGACCCTGAGTTCGTCAAGCTGGCCGGCAAGCCAACGCGATGCTTGTGTTGTGGCTTCATACTTGCTGCGGTAGTTCTGCTCAATGTAGTTTTCCAGATGGGCGTTGAGTATGCGCGCGGCGAGTTGCGGGTCGGTCGATTCAAAACTCACATCCATTAGATTGCTGTTGGGTACGCGCTTGACGCTGAGGCTGCCGAGAAACGCATTTATCTCCGGGGGGCGTTTCTGGTTGGCAAGACTCCCGGTGGCAATGGCCTCCGAAGGGCCATTCTCGCTGGCGAAGTCCGGATGGGAGGCGATGCCGCTGTTGCGAATGGTCAGCAGGGCAAGGGTCTCGCTGGTGAGAATCTTGGATTGCGTCTCGATGTAGTTTTCATCCGCCATCATCAAATCGTATGAATCAGCGCCCTGGAAAGGAAGAACATTGGAATTTTCGCGATCGATTTCGATTTTCGCAGTGGCGACATAGACCGGGCGCATGCGGAAGGTGACGATGCTCACGATGGTGACGACCGTGAGCAGGAAGGAAAGGATCAGTAACTGATGCTTGCGTAGGATCAGCAGGTAGTCGTAGAGATGGGGTTCGCGCGGAGAGAGATCGAAGTGCGGCACGCGCGCAGACGGGCTTAAAATATCAAAGGGGCCATTTGAGGTGGGCTCCCGCGGCATTATTTTTGTGTCGTCGTTCATCCTAAGGATCTCAGTGATAGGCAATCCGGTAGATGGCTACAGCACTGCCAACAGCAACTCCCAATGCCACCGCACTGAGCACCACCTGTTTGGTCCGGCTCGTCGGAATGTAGAGAATGTCGCTGGCATGCATTTGCAGGTCTTCGGATTCACGATTAATAACTTTCTTGAGGTCTACTTCTGTTTCCGTCTGCTTGCCCTGATCGTCCTTGCGAATGATTACGGCGTGATCCATCTTGGCAATACTAGTGAGACCCCCTGCGAGGGAAAGCACCTTGAGGGCGGTGAGTTGCGCGCGATCGTTGGAAATAACGAATCCACCAGGACGGCTCACTGCGCCGAGAACATAGACGATCCCCGCATGAGGAATGGTGACCACATCGCCACCCTGCAGGGGGATGTTGTTGTGGAGATCGCCCGCTTCCAGAAGCTCATTTAAGTTGACGGTAATGATGCTCGAGGGCGCCGAATTCTGTGCCTGCGGCGGATTGCCCGTGGCCGGAGGAACCACCGCATGCTGGGGCATCTCTGGCGCAGAAGGAAACACAGAGGAGCTCGGCTTGCTGGTTGTTGGAGCCTCCGCGGCAGGGGCGGTGCTTGTAGACACATCGAGTTCAGGAGGCTCGCCGGAGCCCGGAGCAGCTTTGTTGTCGGACGCCGCGGGTTCGGTGACTTCGATAAATATGGCGGAATGCGGGCGCGATATGATGACCGTATCGCCGGCATCAGCGGAGACGCCGCCGGCTTCGGCCAAGACTTCGAGCAAGGTCACGCTGCGTTCCGCTTCGTAGACCATGGGGTGCATGACTGCCCCGACGATGGTGATGGGGCGGCTCTTGTGCTCCTTCACCATGACACCGACTTCTGGATGACTGACCAGGCCATTGGCTTCCAGAACTTCGGCGATCTTCTGCTCCGCCTGAAGTTCGGTGAGGCCCGCGACGCGGAGACGAACCGGCACAAGTGGAATGCCAATCGTCCCCGTTTGGCTAACGCGCAGTTCCCGCGTCAGCTCTGGTACATCAAAAACGGAGATGTCCAGAAGGTCGCCATTTCCAATGAGATATTCATGCGGACCGGACTTCGCTGCCGTGGAAAGATTGCGAATACGTTCGTTGGTCTGCTGTGGAGTTTCGAGGACGGGGGCGTCCTGGGCAAATACCTGCGGAGCGAGCATGAGCATGCCCGCCATAAGGACCAAGCACACTTGCAATGACCGATTTGCGACTTGTACTACAAACATCAGGATGACTGACCCCCTTGAGGCATTATACCGTTTGTAGGACGCGAACTGCCTCTTGTTTTCGCATCAAACCGGGCGGCTGAGTCCCCAGCAGTTTGCCCCGGCGGGGAAGGTTGAAGGCGGGTAGTCGCCACATGTGCGGCCACAACGAAGAGAAGCGCGTTGGCGGGAATGTGCAGATTAAAGTCGACCAAACTATGAACGAGTAACCCGCAACAGGCCACAAGGCCGGAGAGGTTCAGGGAGGCACCGAAGGAACTCCCGAGTTCCGCCAATCCGCGTAAGGAATCGAGTAACAGTACCCCCAGAAACCAGAGACAGCACAGGCCACCCAAGACGCCCGTTTCCGCCAGCGCTTCCAGATAGTCGTTGTGGGTGTGATTCACGATCCGGCCGTCATAGAGCGAATCGTAGGGGGGAAATACTATTTGAAGGGTACCGAGCCCTGTGCCCATGAGCGGGTAGTCGAGGAATATGTGCCAAGTATCTACGCGCATGGCCGCGCGTTTTCCCCCGGAAACTTCCAAGGATTGGTAGTCGGTAAACCGCTGGACGGCCTGCTGGACCCCGATCCACGAGATTGCCAGGGCGGCGCACAAGACCACCATTCCGCCCACGAGGACGTGTTTGCTGCGGACCCGCCGCACCAGTAACAAGAGAAACAGAATAACCATTTGTACGGCTAGGCTGACGATGCCTCCGCGCGAGGCCGATAGGAGCAATGCCACGATGGGCACAATCGCGAACAATGCCACCAAGAAGAGCCGCTCCCGGCGAACTTTCCCGAGGAACAAAGGCACCAGGGCAAAGGGGATCACAAGTTCCGCAAAACCGGCGAAGTGATTCCGGTTCACGTAGGGACCAAAGGGATTCCCACCATGGTGCATGACACGAAACCAGTAGAGCTTGTCGTTAAATGTGAAGTGCTGGAGGATGCCGAAAATCGAGACGAAAAACCCCAAGCACATCAGAAACCACACCAGGCCACGCAAATGGTGGGAGCGGTAGAAGGCTTGCGTCAACAGCAATAACAGGGTCAGGTAGGCAACCAAAAGTTGAAGCTCCACGCGCGTGTGATAGAGGGACGCGGTGGTACGAAAAACCATCTGTACGAAAACCAAGAGCGCAAGAGTGGCCAGGGGCAAGAACAAAGAGGAGAGCACAACTTGCTCGGAACGCCGCCGATATTGGCGGATGGCCCAGAACACCAGAAGCCAGGCCAAGCTGATTTCGAGGACAGCCTGGGACCATTCCTCCACACAGCCATAGGCAAGAACACTGAAAGCCAGGAGAACATAGATGGCGATGCGAAAGAGTCTCATGGCTGGCGACGCTCCGGGGCTTGCGGCACGAGCGTGACGTCGTCAACCCAGGCATTGCCAGAGATGCGCACATCCGGATTGTCACTGGGATCCCGGCGCACACAAACCTGGAAGCGGCGAATCTCCGGGCCGGCCGTCCAGGGCAGATCGATCGAGGTCCAAGGCGTTGTGCCATGGATTTCACGCGAGTCCACCGGAGGAGCGGCGTCCTTGCCCAGACCGCGCAGACGGAACGAGATGCCCTGATTCGTGGTAAGTTCTTGCGTTTTGACCCAGCCCGAAAAGAGGTAGTGGGCGCCCGGTTCGACGATCCCAAACGTGCAGGCGATATCGAGATTTGGGTTTTGCTGGCCGTCAAACGAGATGCGCAGCGACTGCCTCCCCGAGAGTTTTTGGGTGCCGTCGATTGTCGTGCGCACTCCCTGCGCAAGCGGCTGAAATTGCCAGGAAAAGGGCGCGTTGCTTATGCCGGATTCGAAACTCGGATCCCATATGACGGAACCTCGCGGCTGCAGAAGGGGAGGCAGATTCAGCGTGGCGGCTCCCTGCTCCCAAATCCGCCGCGCATCGGCGTTTGCACCGGCGGTCAGAAGTGTATTCACGAGCCCGGCGAAATCGCGAATCTGGAGATGCGGATGCAATTTCAGCAGTTGCGCCCAGACCTCCTGGGCCACGGCCAGCTGATTGCTGCTCCTGGCCTCCTCGATGACATCGACGTACACATTCGGTTGGGCGGGCAGAACCTTCGTGAGGAGATCGTCGATGTTCGGGTCCGCCCGATAAACACGGGAGAAAGCCGCAGCGGCACGGTGAGGATCGGCCTGCACCGCGTGATGCAGTTCCTCAAAAGCGTGCGGCAGATCACCCGTGCGCAAAAGGTAGTTTCCGTAGCGCCACGCAACCTCCGCGGAAGCAGGGTAGCTTTCCTTGGCGTGCAGGTAGGCATCGCGCGCCGCCTCCATATTCCCATCCAATTCATAGGAGGTCGCGAGATCCAGCCACGCTTCGGGGTAATGGGGATCCAGCGCGATGGCGCGATGGAAAGAGTCCAGGGCGCGGTCGGGATTTGGATCCTCGAGATTGAATTCCTGGTAGTGACCCAGGCGGTACCAATACTCCGCATTGCGCGGCTCTAGACGCGCGGCTGATTGCAAGTCTTTTGCGATTGTTCCGTCGCCCGCATCCGCTGCAATGGCCATACGAAGGGCAAAAAAAGAGATAACGACAGCGACCAGTAGGGCAGAAACAACCAGGAGGCCCCGCACCAGGGAATCAGAAAGGCGAAGGATCATCTGAGGGTTACTGTGCCTAGTCGGGAGAGCAGATGCAAGAATAAATTGACGGGTGGGAAGGAGGGAACTCGTTCCAGGATGGAACAGCCTCTACTTTCCATACGTGCTGGCTCCGCGGTGAGTGCCAGACCACGGAACGTCCAGCCCCACTGCTCGCAGTGGTAGACGATTCCGTTCCCCGGTAGAATGCTAGCGATCGGGCTACTCATCCAGCGAGTTTCGAAAACGTCCTATTTGTGTTTTAGCGGAGGGGCTGGGGTGAAGTTTTCTTTCTCGGATCGCGTCGAAGTGCCGAAGCATGTGCTGGTGTGCTTTCTCGAAAAAGAGTGCGTGCTCCTGAATCTGGAAGCGGAAATCTATTACGGCCTGGATGAGACCGGTACGCGCATGTGGCAACTGCTCACCACGGCGCCGAACATCGACAATGCCTATGTGGAGTTGCTAACCGAATTCGAGGTCGAGGCGGAGCTACTTCGTCAAAATCTTTCGGAACTCGTAGGGCAGCTGCTCGATAAGGGCTTGCTCCGAGTCTGTTTTGCTGATGTGGAAGCGGATTCGGCAATTTAGCGCGCTGGAGCGCCCGGCGCGGGGACTCTTCCTGCGCGCAGCTGTCTTGTTGCCTCTGATTTCTATCAGCTTGCGATGGCGGGGATTTCGCAAAACCAAGGCATCACTCCAATATTTCCTTTCTGTTCCCTACGGATCGCAGAATCCTGACGCGCAGACACGCGCCCGTTTGACCGCGCAGATGGTCCGAGCCGCGGCGCAGCATGGAATCGGCGATCCTGCCTGCCTTGAGGTATCGCTAGTACTCTGGTGGCTGCTCGCACGGCAGGGCATTGCTTCCGACTTGCGCGTGGGAATTCGCAAGAGCGGAGAAAACTTTGAAGCACACGCCTGGGTCGAGTTCGGAGGAACCTCCTTGAACGAGCCGGAAACGGATCATCACCACTACGTGGCATTCGACGAGGCCCTCGCATCGTTGCCACCCGTCCGCTCCAAGGAATGATTTGGGGAGAGGACTAGGGTTGCTGGGGAGGAACCGTGAGGATAGAATACGATTCCCGCCTGGTAGCGATTCGAATTTCAACTCAAATGGCAGAACGACACGCTTCTGGGATTCAAGGCACGGCCCTTTGGTGGGAAGGTGACTGATTGAGCGGAATTGTCGGCATTGTTCACCTCGACGGTGCGCCGATGGATCGAGCGTTGTTGCAGTCGCTCGTGGATTTTCTCTCCTTTCGTGGTCCGGATGCCCGCGGGAGCTGGATGGAGGGTTCGATCGGCCTAGCTCATGCGCTGTTGCGGACCACGAACGAATCGAGCGGCGAGCAGCAGCCGGCGAGCCTGGATGAGCGGTACTGGATTGTTGCCGACGCGCGGCTGGATAGTCGGGCGGAGTTGCTTGCGGAGTTGCAGCGAGCCAGGCGCGAGGTGCATGCGAACGCACCTGACTGCGAATTGATTTTGCAGGCTTATGCCGCCTGGGGCACACCGTGCATCGATCGACTGAGAGGCGATTTTTCATTTGCCGTGTGGGACGCGGGGCACAAGCAACTGTTTTGCGCACGTGATCATTTTGGCCTCAAGCCGTTCTACTACGCGCAAGTGGGGGAGCTTTTTCTATTCAGCAACACGTTGAACTGCATTCGATTGCACCCGCGCGTTTCGGGCGAATTGAATGATGCGGCGATCGGGGATTTTCTGCTGTTCGGGCTGAACTACGATAACGCGACCACCAGTTTTCGCGACATCCACCGGCTCCCGCCGGCGCATTCTCTGACTGTTTCGGTGCGGGGTGTACAGAGCAAGTGCTATTGGACTCCGCCAACGGATGGGCGGATTCGTTATGCGAAGCCCGAGGAGTACGTGGAGAATTTCCAGTTGCTCCTTGAAAGCGCGGTGGCGGACCGTTTGCGCACGGACCGCGTCGGGATTCTGTTAAGCGGAGGATTGGACTCATCGTCGGTGGCGGCAGTCGCCAAAGAGGTCTCGGGGAGAAGTTCTCGAGGCACGGAGATTCGGGCTTACACATACGTTTATAATTCGCTGATCCCTGACCGAGAGGGCGATTACGCGCGCGAGGTGGGAGAGTTTCTCCGCATTCCGGTCAAGTTCATGGCCTTGGATCAGGCCCGACTATTCGAACGCTACGACGATCCTGAGATGAACAGGCCTGAGCCGGTCGATAATCCGTTCCTCGCCGTCATTGCCGACGGGTACCGCAACATTTCCGCGGACTGCCGTGTTCTACTGTCCGGGGAAGGGTGTGACAACCTGATGGACTTCCAGATGTGGCCCTATGCGGAAGATTTGCGGCGAAGAGGGGAATGGCGGCGACTCTTGACGGACGTGGCGAACTATCTATGGGTCCGGCCATTTCCCTGGCGCGGCATTCGCGCCCGGGCCCTGCGACTTGCAGGAAGGGATCCCGATCAGCCCATCTATCCGGAATGGCTGGCTCCTGAATTCAGCCGTCGGGCGAGTCTCCCTGACCGGTGGAAGGAACAGACCGAGCTATCAAAATCCTGGGTGGCGCATCCGATTCATCCAAGGGGACATGGATCGTTAGCGCTGCCGCAATGGACAAATATGTTTGAGGTAGAAGACCCCGGCGCGACAGGCTATCCAGTGGCGACACGCTATCCGTTTTTGGATCTGCGGATGGTGAATTTTCTGCTGGCGATTCCTCCTTTCCCCTGGTTCTTCAAGAAGACGCTCCTGCGCGAGGCGATGACAGGGCGGTTGCCTGAGCGAGTACGGACACGGCCGAAGACACCGCTGCAAGGCGATCCTGTCTCAGCACAACTAAGACTGACGGGAGCTACTCTATTGAAGGAGATGTCCTGGAGTACGGGTTTGGATCGATACATTGCGCGTTCGGCGTTGGAGGCTCCACATGTTAAGATGAACCAAGAGCAACTGAGTCTGAGTTTGCGGCCCTACTGCCTCAATATTTGGTTGCAGGCAGGGCCAAGAGTTCGGTAGAAGTTCTCGGCAGAGACTTGCGATGACTAAACCGGTCAAACGGGAACCGAAAAAGCTGTATTCGAAGCCCACGTTTGTCGTTTACGGGACCGTTCGAGAGCTCAGGCAGCAAGCTGGAACCAACGATAGGGGAGAGTGCCGGAGGTAACCTGCCACCCAAAGCTGCAGCTTCTCAATTCATACAAGATACAGACTTAACAGGCCAGGGGTAAAACCTCTCGAGTAAATCGCCCCAAACACCGCATGTTAAGATGATTCAAGAAGAACGCAGCATAAGTTCAAGGCCCTGCTGCCGTAATATTTGGTTGCAGCCGGGGAGGGCAGTCCGATATAACTTACGTGGGGAGATTGGTAATGGCTGAGCCCGTCAAACGGGAACTCAAGAAACCGTATGTAAAGCCGACGTTAACCGTTCACGGGACGGTTCATGCGCTCACGCAAAGCCAAGGAACCCATGGCCAACGAGACGGGGGACCCTTACGCACACCGAGGACGCACGTCTAGCGTTGAATTGAGGCCAGAAAACGAGATTGCTCGAGCAAACCAAAACGCATTTTGAGGATGAGTGCTGGACCGACTAAATCACAATAAATTCCCAAGATTCTGTTCTTCTGATACCTAAAAAGAAGTGGCCTGCACTCACACCGTATTTGGCCTAACAATTCGCTCCAATCTGCCTGTTCCGGGGCTGGCTCCATTGGAGGATCCGGGCAAGACTGCGGACCTCAGAATGCACCTCGGTGTTTCTCCTTATTCTGATCTTGGAATGGCTCGCAAACCGGAGGAGCTCACCTACGAGAGCTCTTACACCGATGATTCCGGCAGTCCGGCACTGCGAATTTGGAGGTCTGCCGATGGCCGGTACTTGCGTCTGGCCTATTTTGACGGAATGCAATTTTGGCTGGAGAGCGCGGGAAAAGAGATTTGGGCAATCTGGCCGGATCCATCGACGCTCGAAGATGCAAGCTCTTATCTCCTCGGACCGGTCCTGGGAGTAGTGCTGCGGTTGCGCGGGGTGACCTGCCTTCATGCGAGTGCCGTGGCCTTGGATGGTCAGGCTGTGGCCTTCGTGGGAGCGGAAGGAGCGGGGAAGTCCACAACCGCGGCGGCTTTCGCGCGGGAAGGACACGCAGTACTTTCCGATGACGTTGTAGCGCTTACTGAGAAGGAATCGGGATTTCTTGTAGTGCCTGCTTACCCTCATCTTTGTCTCTGGCCGGATGCGGTGGCCACGCTGTACGGCTCTGCGGACGCACTCCCGCACTTCAGCACCGGATGGGAGAAGCATCGTCTGCCTCTTGGAGACGGCAAAACACGGTTCGAGAAACGCCCGCTGCCACTGGGCGCGGTTTACTTCCTGGGCGAGCGACGTTCTGATTTGGCGCCGTTCGTGGAGGTGGTCCGGCCGCAGGCTGCGCTCTTGTCGCTCGTGGCGGGCACGTTTGCCAACAAGATCCTCGACCGGGATTTGCGGGCACGGGAGTTTAAAGTATTGAGCCGGCTGGTCAGGACGGTTTCGGTTCGGCGGGTTTTCCCCCACAGCGAAGCGGCCCGGGTCCGTGATCTTTGCCGGGTCATCCGCGAAGATTTTGCATCGCTGCCGGCATCGATGCGAACCCGTCTTTGATTGTCGAAACTAACCCCAAATCTGCGTTCAAGTAGCGCGGATTATCTGGTAGCATACAGTCCAATTCCAGGTTCGGAATGGTTGTACCATTTTGGGGCACTATGTTACTTGTGCGCGGCATGCTTGCTCCCTCTCCCAGTAATTCAAATGTGTGTGTGGTCCAAAGGGCTGTACTCTGTTCCAAATTGGGAAGATGGAAGAGTGACTTGGTGGTGATTCAACTTTGGGAGCAATGTGCGGTGACGACGAAGAGGAATTCCGGGTTCTAGGAGGATTTTTGCCATGAAGACGCGGGGTGCTTGGGGAAGTGCGGCGAAGTCTATAGGCGTGGCCACAGTGGTTTGTGGTGGCCTGCTCCTGACCATTCTGGTGGGAGCGGGAAAGCACATTGTTCCCGGCAAAGCCAGAAGCGCGATGTCGGCAGCAAGCACGTTAGCAAAGCCGGGAGCTGTGAAGAAAAGTCCTTACTGGGCGGACGCTTACGGCAAGCTGCCGCTGAGCTTTGAAGAAAACGAGGGACAAACGGCGCGCGAAGTTCGTTATGTCTCCTACGGAACCGGTTACGAGCTTTTCCTGACACCTCAAGAGACGGTTCTGGCGCTTCGCCCCAAGCAGCAGTACGACCTCTCGCCACGTCACCGCACAGCATCTATTCGAGCCATGCGGAAGACACCCAAAGCGGGACAGATCACCACGGTGCGCATGCAACTGGAGGGAGCAAATCCGCATCCGGATATCGCCGGAATGGAACGCCTGCCAACCAGAGTGAATTATTTCATCGGGAATGATTCGAAGAAATGGCACACCGACGTGCCAGCGTTTGCCCGCGTGAAGTATACGGAAGTGTATCCGGGAGTGGATCTGGTTTTTTACGGCAATCAGCGGCGGCTCGAATATGACTTCATCGTCGCGCCGGGAGCCGACCCGAAAGCCATCCAGCTGAAAATCGATGGCGCGCACAAGATGCGCATCAATGCGCATGGCGATTTAGTTCTGAGCGTTGCCGGTGGCGAGGTAGAGTTTCAAAAACCGCTCATCTACCAGAAGGTGAGAGGCGAAAGATGCGAAGTCGCAGGAAATTACGCCATCGATGGCCTTCACCGTGTAACCTTCTCGGTCCCCAACTATGACCGCAGCGCGCCGCTGATTCTTGACCCCGTGCTCAGTTATGCGACTTACCTCGGCGGAACTGCGCGCGATGCCGGCTACGCGATTGCGGTGGATGGCTCGGGGGACTCCTTTATAGCAGGTCAGACGATGTCCACGGACTTTCCCGCTGGAGCTAAAGGAGCTGTAGTTTCGGCTCCCGCAGCCAATTCAGGAGCCTCCTTCGTCGCGGAGTTGGACCCCACGGGAGCGAGTCTGCTCTACTCGACCTACTTGGCTGGTTCCACAACCAGTGGTGGCGACAGCGCCTTCGGAATTGCCGTGGATCCAGCCGGAAAAGTTTACGTCACGGGAGTTACGTTTGCGACTGACTTTCCGACGACATCGGCAAACGCGTTCAACCCCGGCCCGCTTGCTGCCAATGCCAATGGCACGGTATATCTGACCAAACTCGACCCCACGGTGAGCGGACAGAGCTCCCTGATTTATTCCACGTATATAGCGGGAACTGGCGGCGATTTTGCGAATAGCGTTGCAGCGGACGCGGTCGGCAATGCATATGTGGCTGGACTGACGGATTCAACAGATTATCCCACTGCAAGTCCATTGCAGAGTGCTCCGAGCAATGCTGTGGGAACTGCTTTTCTCACGAGGATTGACACCACCAAAGTAGCGGCGGCGTCGCTGGTTTTTTCCACGTATTTTGGTGGAAATGGCGCCAACGCGGCCAACTTTCTAGGCTATGGCGATGTAGCATGGGGAGTCGCCACCGATTCTTCTCAGCATGCCTACCTGGCAGGTGCTACGAGTTCGACGAATTCTCCTGCTACGTTCATCACGAGTGGTACCGCCTATCAGTCGGCCCCTCCTGCAGGAAATACGCAATCGAGTGTATTCGTTTCCAACATTGATACGACAGCCGCATCACTGGTTTACTCGACCTATCTGGCGGGGTCAACCGAGGAGCAAGGGTTTGCCATCGCGTTGGGACCCAGTAATGTCGTATACGTCACGGGCAGCACGGATTCGACCGACTTTCCCGTCGCCCCAAACCCTGGGGCGTTTAGCACCACGGGGGCAGCGTCAGGGAAAGCTTTTGTGACCCTGGTGGATAGCACGAAGTCCGGCGTGGCCTCCGTTCCTTACTCAACATATCTCGGCGGGACCGGCGGAGACGACGGCTACGCCATCAAGGCGGATGCTACTGGCAATGCCTACGTGGCAGGGACAACCGCGTCCGGAGATTTTCCACTGACCCCGGGCCCGCTGCAAGCGACGCTGCTTGATTCCAAGGGCGACGCGTTCATCGCCAAATTGAATCCCGCCGGGGGAGGCACAAGCGACCTCCTGTACGCGACTTTTTATGGGGGAAGCGGCGATGGGAGCGACGCGGATCAGGGGTACGGGATAGCGATCGATTCCGCGAATCCTCCTAATGCTTACATTACGGGTGAGACGTTCTCAACCGATCTGCCGGTCCTCTCCGCGCTCCCGAAAGGCGGAAGCCTGCAAGGACCTTCCGACGCCTACGTAGCCAAGCTGACTCTGATACCGACCCTGACAGTGTCGCCATCACCGTATAATTTTGGAATCCAGCCGGTGGGCGCGACGAGTGTCCCTCAGCCGTTCGTCGTGACCAATAACACGGCTTCCACGGCAACGTTCAACAGTATTGCTGTTACCGGGGTATCGCCCGCAGCCAACACCGATTTCGCAATCTCCTCCGACGGGTGCAGTGCCAACGGTGTCGCGGCCGGGCTGCAGTGTACTGTCGGCGTGACGTTCACTCCATCAGTAGCGGCCGCCGAGTCTGCCACTCTGGTGATTACCGCTGTGGTTACGAACGGCGGGCAAGCCAGCACGCAAGTGTTTGACGTGAGTCTGAGCGGCACAGGATCGGCCACAGCGCCGGGCGTTAAGCTTTCGGTGCCGAACCTGTCCTTCAATCCGCAAATGTTGACAACCACCAGCGCGTCCATGCCCGTAACGCTGACAAACAACGGCAACGGCCCCTTGACGATCAGCTCCATTGCTGGTTCCGGCGATTTCGCCGCGACCAGCACTGGCGCCACCGCTTGCCCGATTGGTCCCCCGGCGACGTTGCCCGCCGCTGGAACGTGCACGATCAATGTGACATTTTCGCCGACGGTGGTGGGTCCGCGTACGGGAACGCTCACGGTCACGGACAATGCCGGCGGGAGCCCGCACACGATTCCACTGACTGGAACAGGATGGGATTTCCAGGTTACGGCTCCGCCAACAGAAAGCGGCACAAGTCCGCTCATCTTCAATGCGACCATGACACCGCTCGGCGGGTTTAATCAAAGTGTGGCGTTTACTTGCACCGGAGCTCCCACGGGCTCGACCTGCACGATTGCAACACCGATCACGGCTGCTGACGGAAAGACCGCACAGTCGGTGCAAGTGACGCTAACGAGAACGAGCAGCGCTCTGCCTGTATCACCACCGGAGCGTACTCCGCCGATTTCGATACCGCAGATGGTGCCCCTGACTCTGGCATTGCTCTCGCTCTTCCTGCTGCTTAAAACCAAGCGACTTCGCGTGCGCTTGGGGTTGGCCGCCGCAGTGCTGCTTCTCATGGCCTTGGCCGGCTGCTCCGGACAGAAGCAGACCGTCCCACCGCTTTCGGGGAATCTCAAGATCACCGGAACCTCCAGCGGCACAGCAGGCGCTGTCCCCCACTCGGCCACGGTGCAAGTGACGCTCAATTAAGAGTCGACCATAGGATAAAGAGATCGCGCGCGTTGCTCACGGCAACGCGCGCGATCTTGCTTGTGGATTGCCAAGCGGATGGACTTGGACTCTCGTCTCGTTGGGCCTCTAGATGGGCCACTTGGCCCGGGAAAGCAACCGGAGGATCCGCCCCAAGCCCAATTTTCTGCGCATGAAGTTTTTGATTTTTCAGTATTAGTATGTGTGGGTGTTGAGTAATTCTGATTTTGCTTCAGGAACCTCCTAGGGCTCCCCGGCTACAAGAAGAGTTCTAACTCACAGAATCGAAAGTAGTTATTTCAATCAAATCGCCGGCGTGACGTAGGCGTGGCTAGATGCCCGTTGAACCTAACCGACGAAAGAGAGCTAAGATGTTTTATATGAAGACGAAAGCGCGAATTCAATTCCGAGCCGCAGTCATTTACAACTTACTCGCAGCGATGTTTCCACCCAAGGAGGGGGGAAAGACTGACTTGCGACGCTATGCGCATGGGGTCGCTTTGGCGATGGATGGTGCGCAAAACTTCAGCCAGTTCGACCAAATCTACGACCAGATTGACATCAGTGTTCTTTATCTGAAAGGTCCAAAGGCATTCGAAGAAGATGTTCGTGAACTGCTCCGAGAAGCAAAGAAACAGCGCTTCTAGGCTCTGTGAACGCAGTCACCCCTTTGCAGCAGGGTGAGTCCCAGCGAACGCCTCTTGCCATCGTTGGGACTCAGCCGCCTGCCGGCACTCGGGGGTCGTGACCGCTCTGTCGGGGGCGTAGTCGCGCCATGTCGGCACTGCCAAAGAAGGGAGTTGCGGGTGTCGTCAGGCCTCTGTGGCAGCCCAGACTGTTTTCTTTCCACCGATCATGTCATACCGTTGATCGATCATTTGAGTCTCCCGGTTTCGCCCCTGCGGCCGTATTTGCGTGCTAGGCGAAAGGGGCGCCGCAGCGCCTCGAGGAAGCCGTGGCGGTCGTCTGTCGCGCCCGGTTTCCAATCTTCCTCGGTGGGAGAGAGAGAAAGTCTGAGCAGATAGGCCGGCGCGGAGAACCCTCCGCCGCGCATGCGCAGGCGAAACGCTGCGCGCTCGAACAGGCCCGGTGGCGCATAACCCGCGGCGGGCAGCCAACGGAGAATTGCCGCGACGAGTTTCCTCGCTACGCCATCTCGTCGCACGAGCGCGGAAACAGGTTCGGGAAGATTTGTGTGCACCACATCCGCAGCGAGCAGCAAGCCTGTGTTCAGCAGATGCTCGGCTCGCACCGCCTTTGCCGATGCCGAGGCGCGCGCCCAATCGATGCCCGTTTGCCGCGAAACCAGCGCGGCGACATCCGCAATCCAGATCAGCCGCTCCCAGAGATGTTTTGCGCCGTGAATGCAGATCAGTACGAGTTCGTCTTCCACCGAAAGGGCCGGGGTGTCGTGGCCGTCGAGCCGCACGCGAATCTGGCGCGCGAAAAACTCTTCAATAGGGAGCCGGCGAGGGAAATAGCGCAACGTGAAGTCGTTGTGCAGTTCCACGAGCAGCTTCGCGTCGGGCTTGGAGAAAAGATACTGGCCGGGAATTTTGCCGGCGTCGATGGCGCGGAGGGGAACGGCGGCCTGGAAACCCGTGGCCTGCAACGACTCCGTGGCGCGGCGGATGTCGCGCTGACGGACGAGCAAGTCCAGATCCCCGTAGCTGCGCATCGTAGGATCTCCGTAGGCCTGCATGGCCAGCACCGGTCCTTTGACGACGAGCGCGGGAATGTCTTTGGCCGCGAAGAGCTCCAAGAGGCGAAACAGCTCAGCGGTCATGCGCAGCGTGGAGAAAATCTGCGCGCGGTGGCGTTCCAGTAGCGTCCGCCTTATCTCCGCGGGGACAAGATTTTCGTCAAGCTCATGCAGACGCTTTGCGAGATGCGCAAGGACCCCGTGTTCCTCCGCGAGAATGAGCAACCGGGACCAATCCGCGGAGCCGGCCAATTCCTCGAGCCGCCAAGGATCCGATGCGGGAGAGGCGCACTCGACGAGTACCGCCCATTCCCTGCGGAAGGAAGGCAAATCGGATAGGGCTGGCAGTGGCAAGGAGTGTTCCTTGGTAATCCAACCTTAGTGTACGCGATGGGACGGTCGGTGTTGGCCAGGAAAAGTGAGATTACCGCGAGGATTTCAAAAGGCAGGAGGAGAGCGAGGCTAAGGAGTAACGGCCTCCGTAGAGTGCGAAGCGCTGTGTGTGGTCCGGCCAAATCGCGCGCGTGGAAAACCGGGTTAGTCACACGGGGTCAGGATTGCCGCCCGACAAAAAGTCCGGGGTTCCGGCTGAAATGGAAACGCCTCGTCAACGGCCCCCCTAGAATTCGAACTTTCTACCCCATAGGTAGGCGAACTCGCCGGTGATCCGGCGGCAAGCCTACCCTGATTCAGGGTTGAGACCATACGTATAGCGAGGAAACGGACACATATGAACAACGAAGAGGCAATTGAAATGGCCGCGGCGGAGCTTGGGCCCCCTGCGGACGAATCCCAGAACCCCCTGCAAGAGGCCGCAGCGCTTGGGCCCCCTGAGGAAGAACTTCAGAACCCCCCGGAAGAGGCCGCGGCCGCGCCTGCGCCCTCTGAGGAAGGACCCCGGAACCCCCTGCAAGAGGCCGCGGCGCTTGGGCCCCCTGAGGAAGAACCTCAGAACCCCCCGGAAGAGGCCGCGGCC
>Ga0074045_10000623_pt1 | contig 34544 bp, 19 predicted proteins | sample BogForMeECP23OM2_FD_94442 | JGI IMG/M metagenome (GOLD analysis project Ga0074045, IMG submission 94442) | Bog forest soil microbial communities from Calvert Island, British Columbia, Canada - Bog Forest MetaG ECP23OM2 | ecosystem: Environmental > Terrestrial > Soil > Wetlands ...
GAAACGTCGAAACCACACCCGTCGACCCTTCGCGTGGGACCCCCATGTCCGCGTTGCCTTGACGGGGGCGACGTTCAATAGTGCCCTACGATTCATGAGCCGGAGCCGCATACTATCGATCGCCCTTTCTCTGGGCGCATTCTCCACCCTTCCCTTCGACCGGGCGCAGGCCGAACCCACCCCGCCGGAGACGGTCCAGGCATTCTGCGACGCGCTGATCTCGGCGATGAAGCAGGGCCCGACGCTCGGGTTCTCGGGGCGCAAGAACCTCCTCGAGCCGGAGATCCGCAAGGCCCTTGACTTGCCCCTCATGACCCGCCTCGTCATGGGCCCGCCTTGGAGGGCGCTGACACCGGAGCAGCAGGGCCAGCTGGTCGAGGCCTTCAGCCAGTTCAGCGTCGCGACCTACGCCAACCGTTTCAGCAGCTACTCGGGAGAGCGGTTCTCGGTTGATCCGTCGCCAACCCGCCTCCAGAGCGGCGACGTAATCGTGCACACCCAGCTCAAGACCAACGAGCCCGAGCCCGTCCGGCTCGACTACCTCATGCGCGACGGCAATGGGCGCTGGCAGGTCATCGACGTCTTTCTCAGCGGGTCGATCAGCGAGCTGGCGGCCCGGCGTTCTGAGTTCTCATCGGTGGTCAGACAGGGCGGCGCCTCCGCGCTCATCGAGCTGTTGAAAAAGAAGACGGCCGAGCTCAGCGGTTGAGGCTTCACGGGACCCTGGCCCCTTTCGGGGAGGTCGCTGCGCCGGGATCCTCGTAGATATTCTCCTCGACGGGAGCGGGCGGCGCCCCGTCGCCCGCCAGGATCGCCACCCTGTTCTGTCGGAAATAGCTGCGGAGCGACGCATAGTAGTCCACCGACTCCTTCTCGATCGCGTCCAGCGCATCGAGGGCGCGCGACCGCTCGTCGATGCCGCCGACTATCATCGGGCCGTAGGCTATGATCGTCGGAAAGCTGTTGGCCTGCACCACGAAGCGGTACGGGTTGATGTAGGAGTCGACTCCAAGGCCTATGCCGTCGCGCGGGTTCGACGGCCCTAGGACCGGCAGGACCAGGTACGGGCCCTCGGGCACGCCCCAAGAATGCAGGGTCTGCCCGAAATCGCCCGTCTCCCTCCGAAGGCCATGGAGACCCGCGAAGTCGATCAAGCCGCCCAGCCCAAACGAGCTGTCGATGACAAACCGGCTTGCGGTCGTCCCGGCCCTCCTGAGCCGCCCCTGGAGCAGGTTGTTGGCGAGAACCAGCGGCTCGTTCAGGTTGAACACAAAGTTCTTGAGGGCATCGCGTCCCCAACGCGGGACCACGCGAACATAGCCCTTCGCCACAGGCTTGATCATGACGCGGTCCAAGAAGAGGTTGAAGCTGAAAACCTTCCGATTGAGCGGCTCGAGGGGATCGTTTGCCTCCCGGTAGGCCGCCCTCGCGTCGGGATCGCTCGGCACCGCCGCGCATCCGGCGCCGAGCAGGGCGATGCAGAGCGAAAGCGACAGGGCTGCGCGGTTCACGGCTTGTCGCCGCCCTCCGGAGCGGCCGCCGCCGGCCCAAGCAGGGCCGGCAGGACGAAGAACGTGCAGGTCAGGGTGAAGAAAAGCGCGAGGCTGAGCAGCTTGCCCATGTCCGCCATCCCGGGGGACCGCGAGAGCGCCAGGCTTCCGAAGGCGGTCCCCGTGGTGAGGGCGCTGAACAGCACCGCCTTAGCCGTGCTCGAGCGCAATAGGCCTTCCTCGCCTGCACGCCAACGCATCACGAAGTATATGTCGAAGGCCACGCCGATCCCAAGCAAAAGCGGCAGGGTGATGATGTTCGCGAAATTGAGCGGCAATCCGACGGCGACACCCGTCGCCAGCGTCAGGAGGCCCGCCAGGATAAGCGGAGCCAGGACCGTCAACACATCCCACGGGCGCCGCAGCACAAAGAACAGGAGGACCACGATCGCGCAGAGCGCGATCAGTCCCGCGGAGGCAAACGCGCCCGTGACCGTGCGCGCGGACTCCTGGATGGCCACAGGGGTTCCCGTCGCGTCGGGCGCGAGCCGCCTTACCGACTCGCAGAAGCGGCGCAGCACCTCGTTGTCCTTCGAGTCGCCCTTCGGATGAACCTCGATGCGCCATCTGCCGTCGCGCCCGATCCAGTCACCCGTGATGTCGGCAGGCAGGGTCTCGAGCGACACCGGCTCGGCCTGGAGCGCGAGGCGCAGCTCGCCCAGGCGCCGGCCGGCCCCGTCGGAGAGGTTCTCCTCCAGCGCCGGAAGCGCCGCCTCGCCGCGGGCGAGCGCCGCATCCAGCTGCGCGGCTAGCCGCGCCGCGGCGGAGTCGCCGCCCGCGGCCAGCGTCCTAAGGCGGCCCGCGCACCGGGCCATTGACGCAAGAACCTCCTCGCCGCTCGGGTCCGGCCGCGGGATCGCCGGATTGAGCGTGGGGCCGAGCAGCGATCGCGCGTCGCTGATGATGTCCAGCTTCGCCTCCTGGTCATCCGGCACGAAACTCCTGGCGTCGAGCACCTGCGCGACCTCGGGCAGCCCCGACAGCCTCCTCGAAAGGGCGTCGGCGGCCGCCGGTGACGCGGCGAGAATGTCGACCGTGTAGGGCGTGGTCAGCGAGTCGCCCATGAGGTCGTTGAGCGTCGCGACCGACTCCGAGTCCTGATTCTGCAAATGGACCGGATTGAAGTCGAAGCTCAGCCTCGGCAGCGTCGCGATGGCCCCGGCGCCCAGCACAGCGGCCGCGCCGAGAATCAGGACCCGGCGCCGGGCTATGAATCGGTCAGCGGCCTGTCCCCACAGGAGACGGACGGAATGCCTCCCGCGGGCAACGCCGAAGAGCGTCAGCAGGGCGGGCAGCAGGGTCAGGTTCAACGCCAGCGCCAACACCATCCCCAGGCCGGCGATCAGGCCGAGATCGGACACGCCGGTGTAGTCCGTCGGCACGAACGAGAGGAATCCGACGGACGTCGCCCCTGCGGCGACGACGAGGGGGCCGCCTATTCCGAGCGCGGTTTGCCGGAGCGCGTCGCCGGGAGTGGCGGAACGGGGCACCTCGGCGGCGTACCGGACGCTGAACTGGATGCCGAAATCGATCGCGATCCCCACGAAGAGCGGCGCAAACGCGACGGAGATGGGGTTAAAGGGCCCGATCACCCGCACGGCGATGGCGGTGCAGCCGACAAGGCCGATGATCAGCGTGATGAGCACCGCCGACACGGTTGGGAACGACCTGAGCCCGAGGCCCAGCCAGAAGCACAGCAGGCAGATCGACAGCGCAGTGGAGAATCCGGCGCCCTCCGAAAGGGCCGAGAACTGGTCGTCGGAGAGGGCCACCGGACCCGTCACGCGCACCCGGACTCCGCCGGAGCTCTCGAGTCCCTCGGCCCGCGCCGACGCCCTTACAGCAACCACCGCCCTGTGCCCGGGCTCGACGGCCTTGTAGTCAAGGATGGGCCGGGCAAGGATGAAGCGGCGCAGCTCCCTCGGGTCGGGCTTTCTGCCGCCGAGCAGGGTCTGCCAGGAAAGCGGATCGCGCCGGCCGGCGAGGGCCGCCTGGGTGGCCCGCTCCACCGCGACAAGGGGAGGATCGATCACCGCCCTTCCGATGTCCCCGCGGATGGCGCCCTGAGCCATCAGGTCGATCGCGCCGAAAACGCCGCGCAGATTCTGATCCGCGGCCAGCATCCCGAGCAGGGGCTGCGCGGAAATCATGTCGTCGGCGAACTTCTGCACGTCGGCGCGGGGCAGGAAGAGCAGGCCGTTGCGCATGAAGAACGGGGAGGCATCGGGCTGGCGCACGTCGCTGAACAGGCCGGGCTGCGAGCGCAGGCGCGCCGTCAGCGTCGAGGCGGCGTCGGCTGCCTGGTCGGGCGTCCGCGCGTCGACGACAACCGCCAGCAGATCCCTCAGCTGGGGAAACTCGCGGTCAAACTCGGCCGCCGTCCTTCTCCAGGGGACGTTCGCGGAGATCAGCTTCTGCTCGTCCGTGTCTATCGATATGTGGCGCGCCGTATAGATCCCGGAGGCAACGGCAAGGAGCGCCATTGCGGAGGCGAGCAGCGCCGCGTGGCGGCGGCTCAATTCGACCAGGCTGGCGACCGCGAGCCGCATCAGGGCAAGCGGGCCGCGGCCCAGCGTCGCACCCGGGTCCGGTGTCACAATGGATTGTCGGCGCCGGCGGTCCAAGCTCCGCCCGCAAGGCCTCCGTGGGCGACCACTTCAGCGTTCATCCGCGGGGACGCGCCGGGGGCCGCCGTCGGGATCCCATTCGGCCCGCCCCGGGCCCCCTCCCTCCCCGGGATCCCGTTGAACGGCCCGGGTAAGGCAGCGGCAAGGGCGCCCCCTTGGCCAATGGCAGCCCACGGGCGAGCGCGCAAAAAAGGATTCGGGATCATTTCGCTTACGGGACCGACGCAACCAAATAACGGTGAAATCGGTGTTGGCAAGTCCTTCTATTCGAAGTTGATCGGTCGAACGCGACCCCCGGCTCCCTGCGGGACCGGGACGATCGCCGGCGGCCGTCGCCGTGGCCGTGTGGGATCCCAAGCGGGAGGAAGGCGTCCTCGCGGTCTCGATGCTCCCTGCGCCCGCCGCGGGCAAGGACTACCAGCTCTGGATGATCGACCCGCAGTACCCCTCGCCCGTCAGCGGCGGCGTCTTCGAGGTCGATCGGGCCACCGGCGAGGCGCGCGTCGCCTTCAGGGCCGCCAGGCCTGTCAAGTCGATCGCAAAGTTCGCAGTGAGCCTCGAGCGCAAGGGCGACGTCCCGGAGCGCGAGGGGCCGATCGTGCTGCTCGGCCGGGAGGGGCGCGCCCTTCTGGCCACGTTCCCGGCTTCGCGGGGATCCCAGGGGCGCTGAGGCCGGCGCCGGCCAGCCGCTACCGCGGGGCAGGCCCCGGCCTGAAGAGCAGAGGGGCGAGGCCGATCAGGTTGTCGCGCCACACAGGCCAGTTGTGGATGCCCGGTGTCTCGACCGCCGTCGGCTGCAGCCCCTTCGCCTTGAGCCACGCGACGAACTTCCGGTTTGCCGCTATGAGGTCGTCGTGCGTGCCGCAGGCCACGAGGAGCAACCTCGGCGCCCCCCCCTTCCGCTGGGCAGCGGCCTGGAAGGTCTTGTCAAGGTCGGCGTACAGGACCGCCGAGCTGAATCCGCCGACCCAGGCGAACATGTCCTGGTGGCTGAGCCCGATGACCAGGCTCTCGCCGCCGCCCATGGAGAGGCCCGCTATCGCCCGGTCCTCGCGGTCGGTTGAGACGCGGTAGCCGGCCTCCACCTGGGGCACGATCTCGGACAGCAGGGCGTCGCTGAAGCGGCCCAGGTTGTCCGCGATCCTCGACTCGTCGTTCCACTGGCCGGATCCGCCCGTGACAAAGCCCATGTCGCCGTAGCCGAGCGGCATCACCGCGACCATCGGGCGCGCCCTGCCCTGCGCGATCAGGTTGTCCAGGATCACGTTGGCCCGCCCCTCGCTAAGCCAGGATTCCGCCACCTGGCTCCAGCCGTGGAGCAGGTAGAGTACCGGATAGCGACTGGCCCCAGCGGGGTCGTAGCCCGGAGGGGTGTAGACGTAGTAGTCCTCGAGGCCTTCCGGCAGCCCCCGGATCGCCGCGGAACGGTAGGCATGGTGGTGCACGACGCCGTGGGGGACGTCGGCCGTGTCCCAGAGCTGCGGGTTTGCGCCGAAGATGCTCACCAGGTTGGCCCTGTAGACGAGGTTCGCGTCGATCGAGGCGTTGAACGGGTCGAGGATCGCCGTTCCGTCGACCGCCAGGGCGTACATGTGCAGCGCCGGCTCAAGCGGCTGCGTTGTGAGGGACCAGACGCCGTCCCCGCCCCTGCTCATCGCGACCGGGTGGTGGTCGTAGTCCAGCGAGACGGTGACCTGCTGCGCGGTCGGCGCGAAGCATCGGAAGGTGACGCTGTGGTCGGGGTTCACCTCGTGGGAGTTCAGCGAGGGCTGCTGCGCGGCGGCCGCGGCGATGACTGCGACGAGGGCTGCGAAGGCCCGTGGCAGCAAGGCGGCGGCGGGAAGCTTTGCTGGGTTGTTCATGGTTGGGGGCGGGAAAGCGTTGCCCATCCCGGCCCCAAGGGCCAAGCAAATCCCCGGGGGACCGTGCGCCCTGCGGGCGCCGGGCGCTCACACCGGGCGCTGAAGCGAGCGTGGATTCTCCCCGGCCCTGAGCGAGATGTCCGCGCCCTCTTGGCCGAGTTCCAGGCATTCGAAGAGGTTGCGCACGCACTGGCCGAGCCGGTCGTGCCCGAATCCCCCGCGCTCGATGTGGTCGACGAGCCTCCTGCCGAGCGCGGCCGCGCGCTCCCGGACCTCGGAGGCCTGCCCGCCGGGCGGGTTCTCATCCAGGTCGAGGCACGGGTCGAGGAGCTCGATCATCTCGGCGGCGAGCTCGCGGCAGGCAGCCGCGTCCGCGCCCCCCGGCGAGCGGCCGTCGGGCAGGAGACGGGCTATCCTTCGCGCAATCCGCCCGGCATGGGGCAGGTTGAGCGCCACGCGGAAGAACGGCCGGTCGCCGGAGCCGGGAGCCGGGGTGTCGGGGTGCATCCCGCATCTATGGCGGTTTCGGGGCCGGTCCGCGAGCCGCGGATTCAGGCGGGGATCCCGGTGGGGCCGGCCGGACGGCGGGACCTCACGGCGGACGGTCCGGCGCCTCACGCGGCCCCGGCCGCGCGAAACATCAGGAAGTAGATCCTGCCGTCCCAGAACTCCTCGTAGCTTGGGTCCACGGCGCCGTCCGGGATCCAGCTCCGGGGGTTGAAGCCGGTGTCAGCGTCCCTGAAGTACGCGCGCGTCAGGGGATTGCGCTGATAGCTTTGCCTCACGACGACCTTCGTCTCGTCCGCCACGAGTATCCGCGCGCCAGGCCTCGCAACGCGCAGCATCTCGCGCACCGCCTCGGCCGGCCGGTCGAAGAAATTGATCCCGCCGACATGGAGCACGACGTCAAACGTCCGATCGGCGAAGGGCAGGCGCTCGGCGTTCGCCTGGACCAGGAGCGAGGCGTCTCCGAGGGCCCGGAGCCGCCTCCTGCACCGCCTCAGCATTCCCATCGAGATGTCCAGCCCGACGAACTCGATGCTCGCCAGCGGCACCTGCTCCGACAGAAAACGCACGTCGGAGCCGGTTCCGACCGACGTGTAGAGGCACCGGTGGCCGGGCTTCAACCCGAGCGTCGAGGAGAGCCGGCGGCGCAGCTGGGAGATCTTCCCCCGGTAGAGGAGGTCGCCGATCGTCTGTCCTGCGTCGTAGATGCAGGACATCCAGTCGTACATCCGCTGGTACTTGCGGTTCAGGGGCCCCAGACGATCGGCCTCAACAAAGACCGGTATCGCTCCCACGATCGGGTACCGCCTCCGGCTCGCTCGGTTGACCAGGCTGTCGCCATCGACTTGGAGCTCCCCGAGGTCGCTCGGGTCCCGCAGCAGCGAGAGCAGCCTTGGCGGATCCGGGTTCGGCGCGGGCATGCGGGGGGAGTGGTTGGATAGGCGCGGGCCATCCCGAGGCGCCCATGACGAACCCACTTACCCCAATCGTTGCAAACACAGACTTCTTGGGTCGCGTCCAAATCCTGACTGCGCCCGCGATCGCCGCGCCCGGGGCCGCCGCCGAGGCGCGCGCCGCCGCGGTCCGGCGGGCCGATGAGCCAAAGCCCGATTGCAACCGGGTTCGGGATGTGTGTGACTGGGCCCAGTATGGCCAAAGACCCGCATCGCCCGTCCGGCCCGGCCAGGCTGGCGCTCGCCGTGCTCGCCGGCCTCCTGCTCCCCGCCACAGCCGTGCCGGCAAGGGACGCGATAGACCTCGACCGGGTCACGCCCGTCCCCGACGGCCAGCAGATCCCGCTGGCGGACTTCTTCCGTCCATCCCTTCTCAGGGAGCCGAAGCTCAGCCCCGCCGGCACCCACATCGCGGCCATCGTCACCGCCGGCGAGGACAACCACCTGCTCTTCGTGTACGACGTCAAGAGCCAGAAATACGAGATACTGGGGCGCAACGGCGACACGGACGTCAACGACGTCTACTGGCTCGACGACAAGCGGCTCGTGTTCCAGCTGTCCTCGCAGAAGCTTTATGGAATCGGCCTGTTCGCGGCAGTTGTCGGCGACCTGACCGGAACCTATCCCATCCAGCAGTACTGCGGAACGAGGCTGATAGCGATCCCGAGGGCCGACCGGCTGAACCCCCTCGTGTGGAACAGCATGGACCAGCTGCGCCCGCCCTGGCGGGACATGGGCGCCGCCATCGTCAACTCCGCCAAGCTGTCGAGGGCGAAGGGCGTGGACCTGACCACGGTCAGCGACCCCTACAAGCTCGACGACGTCCTCCAGCCCCTGCTCGAGAACAACGACCTTTACACGCTGGAGCGCTACCCGGTGCCGGAGGGCGGCGATACTTCCGGCTATTATTCGGACAAGGACGGAAATCTCGAGTTCGCCGTCACGACGCGCGACGGGGTGTTCTCGCTGTACCGGCTGGACGGCCGCGCTTGGGTCAAGTGCCCGGTCGACCCCGACCAGTGGACCATAATGGGCTGCGGCAACAAGCCGGGCGAGCTGGTCGCCCGGCAGCCGCACACCACGGGAAAACCGAGCCCCCTCGTGTTCCTAGACGCCGCGACAGGAAAGGCCGGCGAGGCCCTCGTCGAGGACAAGGGCTACGACTTTGTCGGCTGGGTGTACCGCGATCCGGTCTCGGGCGTGATCATCGGGGCGTCGGCGAACCGCGCGCTGCCCCACCAGATCTGGTTCGACGCGGAGTACGTGCGGCTCCAGTCGATCCTCGACCGCTCCTTCCCGGGCCTCGTCGTGCGCATCGTCGGGAGCAACGAGGCGCAGGACTTCTTCCTCGTGGTCGCCTACTCGGACCGGCAGCCCGCGATGTACGACTGGGTCGACTTCAAGAGGCACACCTCGGGCCTCTTCAAGAATTCGCGCCCCTGGATCGACCCAAAGCGCATGATGCCCGAGAGCGTCTTCCGGTTCAAGTCGCGGGAGGGTCCCGAGCTCGACGCCTACCTCACCCTGCCCGCTGGCGCGTCGAAGGCGCACCCGGCGCCCCTGGTCGTCGTGCCCCACGGAGGGCCCTGGGTGAGGGACAGCTGGGGCTATGACGCGGAGGCCCAGTTCCTCGCCAGCCGCGGCTACGCCGTCCTCAAGCCCAACTACAGGGCCTCCCCGGGCTCCGCGTGGAAGTTCCCCCACAAGGACCAGTGGGACTTCGCGAAGATGAGCCACGACGTCACCGACGCGACGACGGCGCTGGTGGGGACCGGGATCGTGGATCCGCACCGCGTCGCGATCATGGGGGGGTCGTTCGGCGGATTCCTCGCGCTCATGGGCGTGGTCGACAATCCGACGCTCTACCGCTGCGCCGTAGGCATCTCCGGGGTGTACGACTGGGAGCAGTTCATCCGCGACCGGAAGTACGACTACACCAAGTTCGACCCGTGGTACGCGGTGCTGCTTCGCCGGCTCGGGGATCCCAGGAAGGAACCCGAGAAGTTCGACGGAATCGCCCCCGTCAGGCACGTCGACCGCGTGCGCGTGCCTGTGTTCGTCACCCACGGCGGCTACGATCCCATCGCGGACATAGGGCAGTCCACCCGCCTCATCTCGGAGCTGAATAGGAACAACGTGTCCAACGAATCCTACATCGTTGGCTCCGAGGGCCACGGAATGATGCACCTGTCCAACCGGGTCGAGCAGTACTCCAGGATCGAGGCGTTCCTCGCCAGGAACACGGCTCCCTGAGGAATGGCCCCGTCACGCCTTGGTGCCCGTGAGGGCGATGCCCTCGACGAAGCTCCGCTGCGCGACGAGGAAGAGGGCGACGACCGGCAGGATGACAAGGGTGCTCGCGGCCATCATGTAGTTCCATTCGATGCCGCCCGAGCCGGTCGTCTGCATCACCCGAAGGCCGAGGGCCAGGGTGAAGTCGCGCTCGTCCGTGAGATAGATGAGCGGGCCGAGGAAGTCGTTCCAGACCCCCATGAATGTGAACAGCGCGACCACAACCAGCGCCGGCCGGCAAAGGGGCAGGATTATCTGCCAGAATATCCTGAACTCGCCGCACCCGTCTATCCGGGCCGCCTCCGACAGGTCCTTCGGGATCGTCCGGAAGAACTGCCTCAGAAGGAAGACGTTGAAGGCGCTGGCGCAGAAGGAGCCCACCCAGAGGGGCCTCAGCGTCCCGATCCAGCCGAGCCATCGGAAAAGCGAGTAGAGGGGCACCATCACGACGGGGAACGGGATCATCATCGTCGCCAGAAGGAGCCCGAACAAGGGGTCCCTCCACCTCCATTCAATCCGGGAGAACCCGTAGGCCACCAGCGCGCTGGAAAGCACCGTGCCCACGACGTTTAGGACGCACAGGATGAGCGTGTTGGCCAGGTACCGCGGGAAGCGGCGCATGGCGCGGACGGCCTCGGGGAAGTTCCCCCACCGGGGCGCAACGCGCGAGGAGACCGACGCGGCCGGCACCACGTCGCTGCGCCCTCCCGACAGGTCGCTGATCTCGCGCCACGGCAAGGCCGCCGAGGCCGGAACGCGCTTGAGGATGTCCACGGGCACGGCGGGCCCCACGGCCGGCCGCCACGCGCCGTCGCGGACCGACGACTCGGCCAGCACGACCGGTTGCGCCGCGCCGCGCTCGAGCGCCCAGACGCTCGGCTCGGACACGAGGGAGCCGGGACGGACCTCCCGGAGGCGCCCGTCGAGCTGCGCCTCGTATCGGCGCGCCAGCCACTCGGGCGGCATCGCCAGCGCCTGGTCGAGCGGCTTTAGGGCCGTCGAGACCATCCATGCAAACGGAAGGATGAAGACGGCGGCCCCGGCAACGAGGAGCAGGTACGTGAGGAGCCTGGCGGAGATGCGCATGGCCCCTAGTCCCCCTGGTAGTACACGAGCCGGCGCGAGGACAGAGACGCCATCCATGTGAGCGCCAGGATGAGCAGGCAGAGCATCCACGCCATCGCGCACGCGTATCCCATCTGCCGATACTCGAAGGCGTTCTGGTAGAGGTAGACCGCGTAGAAGAGAACCGAGCGGTCCGGGCCCCCGCCGCCCCACATGATGAAGGCCGACACGAACACCTGCAGCCCGCCGATGATGCCGATGATCAGGTTGAAGTAGATGACCGGGGAGATCGCAGGCAGGGTCACGTGGACAAGCCGGTCCCACGCGGAGGCGCCATCGATCATCGCGGCCTCGAGCAGCGAGCGGGGGACGCCCTGCAGGGCCGCGAGGTAGATCACCACCGTGTTGCCGCAGCCCCAGATCGACATGATGGCGAGCGACGGCTTCGTCCAGGCGGGATCCGCCAGCCACTGCGGCGGATGGTGGATTCCCGCGGTCGCGAGCGCCGCGTTTAGGAGCCCGAGGCGCCCGTTCAGGATCCAGAGCCATATCATCGCGCTCGCCACGGCCGGGACGAGGGACGGCAGATAGTAGATCGCGCGGAAGGCGCCCCGGGCCCGGACGGGCTGGTTCAGCAGCAGCGCAAGGGCCAGGGCCGAGACGAGCCCAAGGGGCAGCGCCATCAGGTTGAACAGCAGCGTGTTTGCGACTGACTGCCAGAAGACGCGGTCCGAGGCCATGTCCCGGTAGTTGAGCAGGCCGACCCACACCGGCTTGGAAAGCACGTCGTAGTCGCAGAACGAGTAGTAGAGCGAGGCCGCGATCGGGTAGACGGTGAAGGCGGCTACGCCAAGGATCCACGGGCTCACGAACGCAAGGCCCAGGCGGATGCGCTGGCGCTCACCAGTCGTCATAACGCCTCCACTCGGCCAGCCGCTCGCTTCCCACCGCGTCCCAGCGCCGCGCCACCCGGTCGAGCTTCCACTGGACCCGCTCCTGGACCTCGGCCAGCGCTCGCGCCGGCGTGTAGCTCAGGTTGAGGACCCGTTCCGCGGCCACCGACATCTCGGCATTGTATTCGTGCCAGATGGAAAGGCGGGGCAGGGCCCGCGCCCCGGGGCTGCGAGCCAGGCCGATGAAGAACCGGATGGCCGGATTGGGGTGGGTCGCAAGGAATCCGTCGGAGACCCGGCCCAGGGCCGTGAACTTGCGCTGGGACCTCGCCAGCTTTTCCGCCACGTCCTGGCGCTGGAGGTAAGTGATGAATTCGAGGGCCTCGCGCGGGTGCTCGGCTCCCCGCGGGATCACGACGACGTCGGCCTGGGCGACGGTCACCGGCGCGCCGGCCGCCACGCCGTCCGCAGCGGGGCACGGCGCGACCCCCCACTCCAGGCCCGGCGCGTATTTTCCGATGAAGTTCGGCCACCACGGCCCCTGGACGACCATGGCCTCGAATCCGCCGAGGAACGGGGTCCGCCCGGACTGCTGGATTCCAAAGCTCCCCCCGAAGTCGCGCAGGTTGTCCACGCCGTAGTCCAAGGCCGTCTGCCTGAGCCACTCGAACGCCGCGAGGTTTCCGGCATCGTCGGCAAGGACGCACTTGGCGCCGTCGTAGTAGCGGGCGCCGAACCAGAATCCCCACGCCGAGACGTACATGCCCGCGTCCTGCGGCAGGTGGCCGACCTGCACCAGCGCAAAACGGCGCCCCTCGCGCTCCCCGGGCGTCAAGTCCGCAAACGGGACCCGCACCCGGCGGCCGGCCCGCTCGATCTCGACGACGGTGAGGCGCCGGCTCATGTCCTCGAGCTCTGCCCGGGTCCGGGGCGGGCGTTCGGGATCGAGGCCCGCCGCGCGGAACAGCTTCTTGTTGTAGAAGAGCGCCACGCAGGAAGGCGTAGTCGGAAGCCCCCAGGTGAAGCCCCGGTGACGGCAGAGGTCCCAGTACACTGGGATGTAGCGGTCCGCACCGATCCCCGCCGCCGCGAGTCCCCGGTCGAGGGGAGTGAGGGCCCCCTTCTCGGAAAAGTCCGGGATGTTCTCCGACCAGAGGCCGGCGACATCGGGCGGATGGCCGCTCGACGCGGCGAGGAGAAGCTTAGTGTCCACCTCGCTAACCGAGAGGAACTTCACGTCGATCCGGTCCTGGCTCCGGTTGAAGTCGTCGACGATCGCCTGCATCGCCTCCGCCTCAAAGCCGCTCCACTTCTCCCAGTAGCTGACGACCACGCGCGCCCGACCCTGGTTGCTTCCCGCCTGGCGCGCGCAGCCCGCGAGGGCGGCCGCGAGCAAGGCGGCAAACGGAAGCCAGCGAGGAGGGGTTGCGGCCATTTCGGATGGGACCCTGACGCAACCAGGGCTACTACTCCAGCCGCACGGTGCCGAGTCCAAAGCCGTCGTCGGGGCGCTGATAATAACGCCAGCTCAGCTCCAGCGCGGGATCCCACTCATAGACTCCCGCCGCAGTAACGCTGGCGGTCAGGTCAAATTCCAGGCCGGGCCTCGGGACGAGGCCGAGCTCCGACCAGGCGATGTCCGCCTCCACGGTGTAGCCGTGCTCGTTCGTGGCGATCCGGGCCGCGGCCGCCCGGTTGTGAAACCACTCCATCGCCGAACCGTCCGGCTTGTAAGCGAACTGAAAGTTGTCGCCGGTGAGCCACACCAGCCCGGTTCGCGTCGGATTGATGAAGAGCTCGACCGAGCGGCGGCCCGCCGGGACCAAGAATCCCGGCGGAGTGTCCAGCACGATGGCGTGGAAATGAAGGGCCTTCCTGTCCCACGTGAGCGCGAAGCTGAGCTCGAGGTCGGGGTCGCCGGGCCGGACGTCGGCGTCCGAGACCTTGTATTCCAGGCCCTTCACAAGGGTCCACTTCCATTGGTCGCGCGGCGTCGCCGACCTTTCGACGCCCAAAATGCGCTCCGGCGGCACGGCCGTCGGGACCGCCAGCTCGTTGCGCGCGAACAGGGAGTTCTCGCCGCCAAACGCCGCCTGGCCAAACTCGCCTATCGCGGCCCGCCCCGCCTGAGCCAGCGGGTCCTGCTGAAACCATTCGCGCAGGCAGTCGGGCGCGAGCAGGTTCGCGAGGCTAAGGAGCAGCAGGGCGCGGTCGACGGGCGTCGCCTGCCCCAGCCAGCCGGCCGGCAGATTCGCCCTCTTGAGGCCGGCGGCGACCTCGGCGGGAAAATGCTCGAGAAGGAGCGCCGTGCTCTGCACGTCCAGCGGGAACGTGGTGGTGGAGCTCTTGCGGTACTCGATCGCGATGGCATAGGCCATCTGGGAGGCGGACGCGCCCGTGACGATGAAGCGCTCGTCCAGCCAGAGGCCGGGCACCAGCTGGTCGCGCACCAGGGCCGGTTCCAGGACATAGACCCGCCCCGCCGCCTCGGACACCCTTCTTAGATCGGTCCACGCCGATGGCGGCCTGGCTCCGGTCGCGACCTGGAAAAACACGGCCAGCCGGTTGATTGAGCCGAGCAGGTTGGATTCGTTCGGGACCCTCTTCCAGTCGATTGCAGCAAGGCGCCGGCTGGCCTCGGGCGCCAGGCTCGGGATCGCCTGCCGAAGCGTCACTAGGCCCGCCGCATACTGGCCGAGCGCCCGCTCGCTTGGCGGGACCGATGCGGACTTCAGCATGGCCGTGATGCGGTTCACCGCGTCCTCCTCGGGGATGAGCCCGATCGCGCCGGCGGCGAGGACCGAGGATATCCGGATGCCCAGGTAGCGGGGGTCGATGGCCTCGGACTCGATCGATTTCCAGGCTTGGGACGCGATCAAGCGCAGCCTTTCCCTGTCCGGCAGCGGCAGGTCGCGCTTCTGGGACAGGAACCCGGCCCTGGCCAGCGCCCGCTGGACCTCCGGCGCCTGCATGAAGACGGCCCAGACAAGGCCGCTCCGGGCGTTTTCCGCCTGAAGCAGCGTGACGCCGAGGTCTATGCCGATCACGTCGGAGTTGACCCAGCCTGTCTCCGGGTTGAACGCGTCGACAAAGCCGTAGCGGTTCCAGATCCGGTCTCCGTAGGCCGTGCGCATGTAGCGCAGCGTGGTCATCGCCTCGTTCGGGACAAAGGCCACGGAACCGGCGGCCGCGCACGGCGCGATCGTGCCGTCGAGGGCGTTGGCGTCCTCGGTGCGCGGCGGCCCGCCCCACGCCTTGTAGCCGGTTGCCGAATCCGACGCTGTCAATCCCCACAGGCGCTCGCCCCAGCTTGGAAACTCATTCCTAAGGTCACTGCAGAAGCGGCGCTGGGCCAGGGAGGCCAGGACCGAGTTGCGGAAGTAATCGGCGTACGCATCGCGCAGGTCGCGGAAGTCGACGTAGGCGTGCGTGAACTGGTGGATGAAGAGCTGCGGGCCCTCGATGAAGTGGATTCCGTCGTACGTGCCGATCGGCGTACGCGTCCAGGCGTCCCAGTATCCGACCGGCAGGGGCCGAGTCACGGCCCCCATGCCCAGGAAGCCGAGCATCATGTCCTCCGAGTAGTGGTCCCACCTGTAGCGGGAGAAACCCTCCTCGTCGTGCCAGCCCATCGCCAGAGTCGTGCCGTCGTTTAAGAACCATTCCCAGTCCACGTCGTTGAACAGCCCGTCGACCAGCTTGGAGACCTCCGGGTCGCCGAAATACTCACGGGCCATGATGGCGCCGGCGAAGAAGAGACCCGTGTCGATTGGCGACAGCTCGCACTTCCATGCGCGCGCGCCCGTGTCCATCTCCATGAAATGGTAGAAGAACCCGTGCTTGCGCGGGGCCTTCTCGGCCAGGAACCGCAGAGCCAAACGGACATGGTCCAGAGCCGTCGCGCGGTTCGTCCAGCCCCGCTGCGTGGCTACCGCCCACGCGCTGAGCGCAAATCCGGACGCGGCTATGCTTGCCTTGCCTTGGCTCTCCGAGCCGTCCGCCCTCGCCCGGTCGCGAACCAGCCCTGTGCGCGGGTCCGCCTGCTCCACAAAGAAGCGGAAGGCGGACCGCTGCAGCTCGTCGAGCAGCGCGTCGTCCTCAGGCGAGAGCACGGCCGACGGCCGGGCGCCCGGCCAAGGCGCCGGCAGGGTCTCCCCACCGGCCGCCCGTGCGGTGTTCGCAAGCAGTCCAATGCCTATCACGTTTATCAATAATGGCTTGAATACCATTTTTGACAGGACTTTGGACATGGAGGCCAAGAGTTTGCGATAAGGGGTTGACTCTGCTCCCTGCGTGGGCGGCGCCGGGGGAAAGTATACTTGGATTACATTCATTGCCATTGTGGGCGTCGCAACGAAATTTTCCTGCGCCGCGCATTATTACCAATTCTTTGGCGCCGGCCCGCCGCGGCTGCAAACGAGTGCAATAGTTTGCTTGCGGCTGAATTGCCGGCTTGCTGTCCTCTACCGGCACCCTGCCCCATGCCCTTTCATAATACCCGAGCAAGGAAGTCCAAGGATGGCATCGTGCAGATAGCCACGCGCCTCGGAGTGTCCCCGTCCACCGTTTCCAGGGCGCTGCGCCAGGAGACCGCGCACCTGGTGAGCGCGGCCCGGCGCAAGGAGATCCTCGATCTGGCCGACCGCCTGCGCTTCTCGCCAAACCCGGGGGCCCGGATCATGCGCAGGGGCCTGAACGCGACCTTCACGGTGGTCGTGCCGCTCGATGAAAACATATTCTTTTCCGAGTTCTACGGCCGCTTCCTCGCCGGGTCGCTGCACGCCGCGGCAACCCGCGACTGGGACGTGCATATCTGCACGCTGCGGAGGACGCCGAAGATGGATTTCCTCGAGGCCATGCAGCACCTCGGACTGGATTCATCCGGAATCATCTATCTGGCGGAGCCCATTTCCGAGGGCGACGTCCAGAAGCTGAAGGGTTACCGGCGCCCCCTGGTCCTGACAAAATCCGCGCTTCCCCCCAACGTGGACCCGGCGTCGATCGGCGTGCCTGTTGTCGGCATCGACAACCGCGGTGGAGCCAGTTCCGCGGCCAGCCTTCTCCTGCAGCTCGGGCACACGAAGATAGGCCTGCTCCTCGGGCCGGCGGGGTCCAGGGACGCACACGAGCGCAGCCAGGGCTACCTTGAGGTCTTGAAGCGCGAGGGATTCGAGCCGCGCCCGGAGTGGGTGCATGAGGGCCCCTTCAGCGCCGAGACGGGACGCAACGGGGTGGAGGCGTTTCTCAGGGCTCGAGAGATGCCGACCGCGCTGTGCTGCGCGAACGACGAGATAGCCTTCGGCGCAATCGACGCCGCGAGATCGGCCGGCCTAAGCTGCCCGAGGGACCTGTCGGTGGTCGGCTTTGACGACGGCCTGTGGGCCACCACCTGCCGTCCGGCCCTGACGACGGTGCGCCAGCCGCTGGCCGACCTGGCCGAGCGCGCGGTCAGTCTCCTTGTCGAGGCGGCAACCCGCCCACCGCAGATGCAGCCTGTCCTCCTAGGCGACCTTCCCGCGGCCCTCGTCATCCGCGATTCGACCCAGATCATCGGCCGGCCATAGGCTGGCCGCGGTAAGCGCGAGTACCCCGGTCACGGACAACGCCTTCGGCCGGGACGGCCCCGGTTCACGCCCCCTCGACCCGGCCAGGGTGGCTCCCGATCACAAATAATGTTGCGCTGCAAATGTTGTCATATAGGTATGTATTCGCCCGTCACACGCAAACCGACGCCGGTCCGCCCCACCTGCCGGTGCCCCTTTTTTGCCAACCCGGCGTCGAAAGCCCCAATACGCGACCAAGCTGACACCCCCGTGCCTAGAATCGCATGAGATCCTCCCGGCCCCAAAAGGGCCGTGCCTTCTCGCCGTCGAATGATGATAATCCGCTAGTTCCAATGGACTGCAAAACCGCCGGCCGACGCGGCCACCTCTTCCGTGCCCGCCCCATCCTCTGACGTCGCTCCATTGGGAGAGGGCCCGGCCGCGGCCGGCCAGCGGGCCGCCGCGCGCCGGGCACGGACCCTGACGCTGAAGAAGGCCTCCGATTTCGCCGTGACCGAACTCCGGTCACGGTCCGGACTGGTCGCCCAGGTAACGCCCGGAGGGGCGTTATTTGCCCTCCGCCACGGCGCCACGCTGATAAACCAGGTCCTTCCCGGGCCCGCGGAGGAAGGGCTCTTCCGCCTCATCCTGAGGTGGCGCTCAAAGGAAGGAGCGGCCGGCTGGGCGCCGCTTGTCGGCCCAAGCGTCGCCCACCGCGCCCAGGGCTCGTCGTCGGTGGAGTGGACAAATTCCCCCTTCCACGGCCTGTGGACCAAGACGACGCTCTCCGTGCACCCCGAGCATGCGGCCTGGGCCTGGAAGGTGCGCCTGGTATGCACGGGCAAGGGCGGCCTCAACGTCGATGTCCTCCACGCCCAGGACCTGGGCATGAGCGACGAGGCTGCCGTCCGCAACAGCGAGGCCTTCACGTCGCAGTACATTGACATGCTCCCGGTCGAGGACGCCCGACTCGGCTGGGCTATACTGGCGCGCCAGAACCAGGCGGCGGCCGGCGGGCGCCACCCATGGGTCGCGGTGGCGTGTGCCGGCGGAGCGGCGGCGTTCTGCACCGACGGGGTCCAGTTCTTTGGCGCGGACTACCGCCTTGCCGGGGTGCCGGCCGCCGTGCGAAACCGAAATCTTCCGTCGCGCCGCCTGCAGTACGAGTGCGCTCTGGCCGGGCTGCAAGGGCGCCCCGCCGACCTGCGGCCGGGTGAGGCGGCCGAGTTCGTGTTCGTGGCCCGCTTCCTGCCCGACCACCCCGAGGCCTCCGCAGATGCGGACCTCGAGCGGCTGCGCGAGATCCTGCCCGCGGACTGGGCGGGCGCCGCCGCGGCCCGCCCGGGCGATTCGCCCCCGGCGCCGGCAGCGCCGTCGCTCTATGTCGCGGCGCCCTGGCTTCACGGGGACCGACCCGACGACGGGGACTGGGACGCTTGGTTCCCGGGGGACCGGCGCCATCCGGAGCGCGCGGCGGACGGGAGCCTCCTCGCGTTCTTTCACGGGGACGCGACGCACGTGGTCGGCCGCGACAAGGAGGCGGCGGTTGCGCGGCCGCACGGGCATATCCTGCGCAGCGGCGCGTGGCGATGGATAGACGCCGACCAGTTCGGCACGACCTGCTACGCGGCCGGGATCTTCGGCTCCCAGGCTTATTTCGGCAACCCGACCTTCGCATGCCTGCTCCCGGTGGTCAGGGACCCGCTGGGCGTCGGCAGGGCGGCTGGCCAGCGCGTCTTTCTCCGTCGGGCGGGAAGCTGGCAGCAGCTGGGCCTGCCGTCGGCATTCGCCATGACGCCTGCGGACACGCGCTGGATATACCGTGTCGGGAGCGAAGTCATCACGGCCCGCGTCTGGTGCTCGCCCGCGCGCGCCGCCGCTTTCCTGGAGCTGGGCGTGGCGCCCGGGGGACAGCCCGCCGAATTCCTCGTCGCCCATTCGCTGTCGCTTGACGCGAATGAGTTCGACCACTCCGGGCAGATCCGGATCTTCCAGGACGACGGGTGGGCCGCGTGCGAGCCGGATCCGGCCAGCGTCGTCGGGCGGCATTCCCCCGGTGCCTGCTTCGCCATCGCCTCGGCCGACGCGGGAGGGGTTGCCGATCTCGGAGGCGACGAGCTCCTGTTCGCGGACGGGCGCTCGCGGGGCCAGCCCTGCTTCGCCATGCGCACGGCCGGCGTAGCGCGATTCGGCGTGATCCTCTGCGCCACCGCGAACGGCGCGGCCTCGCTGCCCGCGGAGGTGCAGGCGGCGCGCTGCGAGTGGCGCAGCGGGGCCGCTGCGGCCGCGCCGCCGCCCTCGCCCGTGCGCCTTGTCGCGGCCACCCCGGCCAGGAGGCCGGCCGGCGATCCGTTGTCCAGGGGCGCAGCAAGGCTCGACGAGATGTTGCCCTGGCTCGCCCACAACGCCGCCGTCCATTTCTCGGCCCCGCACGGGCTGGAGCAGCACGGCGGCGCGGCCTGGGGTGTGCGCGATGTGTGCCAGGGGTCGGTCGAATGCCTTCTCGCCGCGTGCGAGTGGCCCGTGGTGCGCCGCGTGCTCGAGACCGTGTTCTCCCAGCAGTACGCCCGCGACGGCGGCTGGCCGCAGTGGTTCATGCACCCACCCTACCGGTCAATCCAGCAGCCCCAGAGCCATGGCGACGTCTGCTTCTGGCCGTTGAAGGCGCTGTGCGACTACCTTGAGGCCAGCAACGACCTGGCCTTTCTCAGCTGGAAGACCGGCTACACGGATCCGGAGGACTTCAACCCGGCGGGACCCGAGGAGACGCTCCTCCGACACTGCGACAGGGTCATCGACCAGTGCGAGGCGCGGTTCCTGCCGGGCACGTCCCTCGTCAACTACGGCGATGGGGACTGGGACGACACCCTGCAGCCCGCGGATCCTGCGATGCGCACGCGCATGGTCAGCGCGTGGACCGTCGCACTCGCCTACCACACGTTCCGGCAGCTGGCCGACGTCTTCCGCCAGGCATCCGAGCCTGAGAGGCTCGCGCGCCTGGAGGCATTGCTCACGCGCATGCGCAGGGATTTCGCGCGCTGGCTCATGCCCGACTCCGTTGTCGCCGGATTTGTCGTCTGCGACGCCGACGGGACGCTGCGCCCCCTGCTCCACCCCTCGGACCCCGCCACCGGCATCCGGTATCGGCTGCTTCCCATGACGCGCTCGATCCTGGCCGAATTGTTCACGCCCGAGGAGGCCGCGCGCCACCTTGCCGTCGTGACCGGGGAGCTCCTGTATCCCGACGGCGCGCGCCTGATGAGCGAGCCCGCGACTTATCGCGGCGGCCTGGAGCACCTTTTCAAGCGGGCCGAGACCGCGGCGAACGTGGGTCGTGAAATCGGGCTGCAGTATGTCCACGCGCACCTCCGCTATGCCGAGGCAATGGCGAAGCTGGGCGAGGCGGATCGTCTCTGGACCGCGCTTCAGGTGGTGAATCCGGTGGGCCTCGGGGAGGTCGTCGCCAACGCCGCTCCCCGGCAGAGCAACGTGTACTTCTCGAGCTCCGACGCAGACTTCCATGACCGAGTCGAGGCGGCGCGCCGGTGGAAGGAGCTGCGGACGGGATCGGTGCGGCTGCGGGGCGGCTGGCGGCTCTATTCGAGCGGACCGGGGCTGTATCTCCACGCGGTCCGCGCCTGCTTGCTGGGCATCCGGGAATCCTTTGGCGACGTGGTGTTCGACCCCGTTCTGCCGCGCGGCCTGGAGGGGTTCGCGGCCCGTGTGACGCTGTGCAACCGGCCCGTGGAGGTGCGCTACCGCGTCAGCAGCCGCTGCTTCGCACCAAGCGCGGTGAGCGTGAACGGGACGGAGCTCACCGGGGGCCAGCGGGAGGCGAACCCGTACCGCGCCGGGGGCCTGCGGTTCCAGGAGGACGCGCTGAAGGCGCTCCTATCGGCCGGCGACAACGTGATCGTCGTCGAGCTCTGACGCCGGACATCCTACGGCAAAATCTCAGCCCTCGCGGGCGTCCCCGTCGAGCAGTCGGGCGCGACCCATACGTAGAGGGAGGCGGGCTCGACTGCGAAACTCATGCCGGCGTTCCAGAACGCGAGCTCCTCCCGGCCGAGCTTGAACTCCAGGTGCCGGCTCTCGCCGGGGGCCAGATGCACGCGCTCAAAGCCCTTCAGTTCCCGGACCGGCCGCGCAACGCTGGTCCCGCGCAGGCGTATGTACAGCTGCGCGGTCTCCGTCCCCTCCCGATTGCCGGTATTCCGGACGTCGGCCTCGACCGTGAGGCTTGATCCTCCCTCTCCTATCACCCTGGCGCTGACGCGTTCCGGATTCACGCGGACCTGCGAATAGCTGAACGAGGTGTAGGTGAGACCGTGGCCAAACGGATACAACGGCTCGCTCGTCTGGTCGATGTAGCCCGTTACGAAGTAGGGGTCCGACTTGTCGGCGCCGAGGCCGATAGGGTCCACCCGGGGCCGGCCCGTATTGAGGTGGTTGTAATAGACCGGCACCTGTCCGACGGATCGCGGGACGGAAACGGTGAGGCGCCCCGACGGCTGGGACTCGCCGAACAGAGTCCGCACGAGCGCCGGGCCCGCCTGCATTCCCGGAAACCAGGCCATGAGGATCGCCGGGACGTGCTCCGACGCCCACGCGATCGCGAGCGGACGTCCGCTGAACACAATCAGGACGACCGGCTTGCCCGTGGCGACGACGGCCTCGAGAAGCCTCTCCTGGCATCCCGGAAGGCCGAGGTCGGACCTCGAGGAGGCCTCGCCTGTGCTTCGCCCGCTCTCACCCAGCGCAAGCACGACCACATCCGCCTTCCTGGCGTCCTCGATCGCCCGGGCGAAACCCGAATCCGATGCGCCGGCCACGTCGGTTCCCATGGCGAAGGTCAGGCGCAGCCGTTCGCGCGCAGCGCGCTCCGCGAGCGCGCTGCGAAGTGTCACCATGTCACGCGCCTGGGCCTGGCCCGACCAGCAGCCGAGCATGTCCCCGGCGCTGTCGGCCAGGGGACCGATCAAGGCCACCCTTCGTCCGGGCGATGCCGAAAGGGGAAGCAGGGGGGCGTCCCGGACCTTCCGGTTCTCAAGCAGCACGAACGACTCCTCGGCGGCCCTGCGCGCGAGCGCCTCGCCCCGCCCGGCCGCCGTTCCCGGAGCCCGGGATTCTCCGACATAGGGGCGGTCGAAGAGTCCGAGCGCAAACTTGACCCGGAGGATCGCGCGCACTGCGTCGTCAAGGCGCCCCTGCGGCACCTGGCCCGAGCGGACCAGCTCGGGGATGTTGCGCAGGAAGATGCCGGTCTGCATGTCCATGTCGACGCCGGCGCTGAAGCTCCTTAGCGCCGCCGTACGCTCGTCGTCGGCGATGCCGTGAAGCATGAGCTCCCTGACCGCCGTCCAGTCGCTGTCCACGAAACCCAGGAAGCCCCACTCCCGGCGCAGCACCTGGGTGAGCGTGAACGGGTTGGCGCTCGCGGGCACGCCGTCGATGGCATTGAACGCCGACATGACGGTCCCCGCCCCCGCGTCCACGGCCGCGTGAAACGGCGGCAGGTACACGTCCCTCAGCGTGCGCTCCGATATCTCCGTCGTGTTGTAGTCGCGGCCCCCTTCCGCCGCCCCGTATCCGACGAAGTGCTTGGCGCACGCCACGACCGAGGTCGGGTCGTCGAGGCGCTCGCCCTGGTAGCCGCGGACATAGGCGCGCGCGAAGGCGGAACCGAGGTACGGGTCCTCCCCGGCGCCCTCGGCGATCCGGCCCCATCTTGGGTCGCGCGCCATGTCCACCATGGGCGAGAAAGTCCATCGCACCCCCTGCCCCGACGCCTCCTCCGCGGCGAAGCGCGCCGTCTGCTCCACGAGGGCCGGGTCCCAGCTCGCGGACAGGCCGAGGGGGATCGGAAAGAGCGTGCGGAAGCCGTGGATCACGTCGAGGCCGAAGAGGATCGGGATGTGCAGGCTGGAGCCCTCGACCGCCTTCCTCTGGTAGGCGTTAGTCTCGCGCGCCGTCACGGCGTTTATGATGCTGCCGACCCGTCCCGACCTGATGAGCTCGTCCCCGTTGTCGACCTTGCGTTCGGGACCGGTGAGTGAATCAACGGAGAGCTGGTTCAACTGGCCGACCTTGTCCTCGAGGGTCATCCGCGCGAGCAGGGACTCGACCCTGGCCTGCAGCTGCGGCGCTCCGAGGCCCGCGTCCTGCGCGGCGAAGCCCACAGGCTGCGCTGCCGACGCAAGCATCCATCCAAGGGCGACCGCGATCGCGGTATTTCGTTGCATGTTTGGCTCGGACCGCGCGCCCGGCCGGCGCCGTGTCGGGCGGTTCCAATGCGGGGCAGTATCCTTTTGACAACGTTTGCACCGCAATCAAAAAAGAGGATCCCCCTGGCCTTCGAACCCCTCTTTCCCTCCCAAATGCGAGCCCTAGCCATCGCCCCGCTGCTCCTGGGCCCGCTGCTCGCCGCGCCCGAGCGCGGCCTGGTCGAGTCGAGCTACGACCGCCACGTCGTCTTCGACCAGGCGATTCCGTCCCGCTCCTATTTCCGGAGCGAGGGCACCGTCACGGCCCCGAGCACGATCGAGCTGGTCGAAGGCAGGATCCCGCTCGACTCCGAGCACTTCCTCGTCCCGCCGGACTCCCTTCGGCTGACCTGGAGGTCGGCGGCCGGAGGCGATTGGCAGGCGATGCTGAAGACGCGCGCGCGGTACGGCCTGGTCAACGATTTCGACGGGGACACGATCTCCTTCTGGTGCTTCTCCGCGACGGGGCTTGCGCCCGAGGACTCGCCCCGCATCCACCTCGAGGACGCGGACGGCGGCGCGACCTTCACGATCAACATGCTCGTCGGCCGCGGAGCGCTCCCCGCCGGCAAGTGGGCCGAGGTGAGGCTGCCGCTCGCCGGTTTTCGGGCGATATACCGAAGCACCGACGACGACAGGTTCGACATGCGGCGCCTGGCCAGCGTCGTGTTCGAGCAGGGTCTGGACGACAACAAGGCTCACACGCTTCTTATCGACGACGTCCGGGTCGAGTCGAGCCAGGCCGTCCCCAAGCCGCCCCCGGCCGCGCCCACGGGGCTCGCGGTGAATGCGGGCGAGCGCCACTTCGACCTGAGGTGGCAGTTGAATCCGAAGGAGGACGTGCTCCGCTTCAACGTCTACCGCTCCTGGGACGGCACAAATTACCTCCCGGTCGGGATCCAGCAGGGGAACTTCGGCCGCTACTCGGACTTCGTGGGCAAGCCGGGGAGGACGGCCTTCTACAGGATCAGCGCCGTCTCGACGACCGGCGCCGAGTCCGAGAGGTCCCGGGCCGTGTCTGCCACGACGCGGGAGTTCAGCGACGACGAGCTCCTCACCATGGTCCAGGAGGCCTGCTTCAGATACTACTGGGAGGGGGCGCACGCGAACGCCGGCATGGCCCTGGAGGTCCTGCCGGGCGACCAGAACCTTGTCGCGCTCGGAGCCTCCGGCTTCGGCACCATGGCCATAGTCGTCGGGGCCGGGCGGGGGTTTGTCGCCCGAGAGGAGGCGGCGGCCCGAATGCTCACGATCGTGCGCTTCCTAAAGGGCGCCGACCGCTTCCACGGCGCCTGGCCCCATTTCCTGGACGGGCGGACGGGCAAGGTCATCCCCTACTTCGGCCGCTATGACGACGGCGGCGACCTCGTGGAAACGGCGTTCCTGATGCAGGGCCTCCTTACGGCGCTCCAGTACTTCGACCGCGACACCCCGGTCGAGCGGGAGGTCCGCGAGACCATCTCCTCTCTGTGGCGCGGCGTCGAGTGGGACTGGTACCGCCGCAGCCCGGCGGACGCCTTCCTCTACTGGCACTGGTCGCCCGACCACGGCTGGTACATCGGCCACCCGCTGGTGGGCTGGAACGAGACGATGATCGCCTACCTGCTCGCCATCGCCTCGCCGACCCACGCGGTCCCGCCGAGCCTCTACTACACTGGGTGGGCCGGCCAGTCCGACACGGCCGTCGAGTACCGCAGGAACTGGAGCCGCACGACCATCGGCGATCACTACTCCAACGGGCGGGACTTCTACGGCATCAAGCTCGATGTCGGGGAGGGCCCCGGGGGCAGCCTCTTCTTCACGCAGTTCTCCTTCCTGGGCTTCGACCCTCGCGGCAAGAGGGACCGCTTCACAAACTACTACCGGAACAACCGCAACATCGCGCTGATCAACCGAGCCTATTGCGCCGCGAACCCCGGCCACTACAGCGGCTACGGGCCGGACTGCTGGGGCCTTTCGGCCGGGATCAACTCCGGGGGGGGCATGCCGCAGCCGAACGCCGACAACGGCACCATCTGCTGCTCCGCCGCCCTCGGCGAGTTCCCCTACACGCCTAAAGAGTCGATGGCGGCCCTGAAGCACTTCTACCGGGACCTGGGGGCGAAGACGTGGGGCATTTACGGGTTCTACGACGGCTTCAACGAGACCGAGGACTGGTTTCAACCCGTATGGATGGGGCTCAACCAGGCGCAAATTGTTGTCATGATCGAGAACTACAGGACCGGGCTCCCATGGAGGAACTTCATGGCAAACCCGGAAATCGGGAAGGCTCTCGCAGCAATAGGCTTTGTCCCCGACGGGGATACGGCACACTAGCGAAGGCCGTTGGCCGGCAGGGCCGGTTTTCTGAAAACGTTTGCGACTGCCCGCCGCTAGGCGGCAGCGGTTAGAGTGAAATGAGGGGGCTAAACGTTTTTTTGTTGCCATGACAATGTTGTCATCCAAATTTCCACGAAAGTTGACCCCCATACCCCGCGTCCCGCCTTGCGAGACGCCTCTGCGGATTCGAAAAACGTCCGTTCTTACCTCCACTAAATGCAAACACTACCCTCGTGCAGGAACGCGCTGGCACTCTTGCTGACGCTCGGGCTGGGCGCCTCGTTGAAGGCGCAGGCCGTCACCACAACCACTACTTCCACCACCACCTCCGCCACCGACCAGACCCAGGCGGCCAGCGAGGAGCCGGTCGTGCTGAACGTCTTCACGGTCGATACGTCGAAGGACGTGGGCTACGTCGCCGTGAACTCCCTGGCCGGCGGCAGAAACAACACGCCGCTCGCCATTACGCCCACGACCGTTTCGGCGCTGACCGGTGAATTCATCGACGACCTTCGGCTGACGAACGCCGTCGACGCATACAAGTGGACGATGAACGCGATCCCGGCGAACTTCACCCCGAACATCGGCAGCGGCAACGAGTTCAACTCGTGGGCAAGCAACCTGCGCGGCGCCGGCGCGGGACCGCAGGGCGGGACCCCTCCGACGGTCAACTACTTCCCCATATACGGCGTTAAGGACTTCTTCAACGTCGACCGCTTCGAGCTCAACCTCGGGCCCAACTCGATCCTCTTCGGCGTCGGCAACCTGGGCGGCGTGGTTTCCTCCTACACCAAGAAGCCGGTTTTCGGCAGGGACTTCTCGGAACTCGACCTCTCGGTCACCAGCTTCGGCGGAGCGCGCGCGACTCTCGATGTCAACGAGATGGCGTCGATCCTCCACAAGGACGACCTCGGCGTCCGCGTGAACCTTCTCGCCGACCGGGACGAGAGCTGGCGCAAGGAGGATGAGATCAAGAGCTGGGGCGCGGCCGTTGCGACCACATTCAAGGTCTCCGACAAGGCGACCGTGAGGTTCGACATCGAGGGATACCAGGTAATCACGCCCCAGTATGCGGAGAACATGAACGACGAGTATTCCCAGTGGAACGGGCAGACGAATTCACCGACCTGGGGCGTCGCCCCGACGGGCCCGTCAAGCTCCTACCAGTCCATGGCGGAATGGGGCGGCCCGAATTCCTTCCAGCTCTGGATACCGTCCGAGGGCACCCTGGCGAACTGGGGAGCCGGCTACCGTGGAACCGGGCTGGGCGACGGGCCGTTCTACACGACCGCCGTCCTCAGGCCCTATGCCTACGCCCTGCAGAACCCGGGCTACTGGCCCGCTGGCACGGGGACCGAGGTGGTACCCGCCCTGCCGAGCAGGGACTTCACGGTCGGCCCGAAGGACGGCACCAACGACTTGAAGTACTACACGCTCACCGCGTACTACGACCAGGAGATCAACTCCAACTGCGAGTTTGAGCTGTCCGCATACCGGTTCTCGGACTCCGAGGTCTCCAAGAACTTCGAGGCCCCGACGAACGTCTCGGTCGACATCAACAAGCAGCTGCCCAACGGCATGCCCAACCCCGAGTTCGGCCAGCTCTACTCCGACATGTTCCTGGACAAGCAGGTCCAGGACCACAGCGTCAACGAGTTCCGGGGTCAGGTGAACTATCACTTCGACGCGAACGTCTTCAACGTTCCCGTCAAGGAGTGGCTCAGCGTGTCCGGCGGCGACGTGTTCCACCTGCTGCTGACCCGCGAGTACAACGGCAGCTTCGCGAACTATCCCCTGCCCTGGAACAGCAACAACTGGACGCAGGACATGATCTGGGCCCGCGAGTACTGGAACCACCCGAACACGGAGGTCAACCTGCCGAGCAACATCAACGGCCAGCCGGTCGTGTACCAGGCGCTTCCGTTCAACTGGTTCGACCACGACCTGAGCGAGTCGACCAAGTACTTTGGCGCGGTCTCGCAGACCAGGCTCTGGGACGACCGCCTTAACATAACGCTGGGGGCGCGCCACGACGACTACTCGAGCGTCCTTCTCCAGAGCGTGCGTCCTCCCTTCGGCCTGCCCTATCCGCAGGGCTACGCCTTCGAGACGGACATCGGCAATACCTACTCGGCCGGCTTCGTCGGCAAGATCACCAAGGAGATATCACTGGTGTACAACTTCTCCGAGAATTTCGCGCCGATCGGCGGCGGCACCTCGCCGAGCCTCTTCGGGAACGCCTTCGGCCCGGCGACGGGCAAGGAGAACTCGGCCGGCCTGCGCTTCTCGACCGACGACGGCAGGTACTACATCACGGCGGACTACTATGAGGACAAGGCCCACGGGCGCATCAGCAACGACAACATAGGCATCCAGGGGATCTGGAACGACTACTACAAGGCGGGCGGGACCGCGACGGACATCGGCCCGGCCGGGCATCTCTCCGGCACCGCCCCGAACCTCCAGACGCAGTTCAACTACGCGGACACTGAGGACCTGAAGGACACCGGCTTCGAGATCTCGGCCGTGGCCAACCCGACGCCGAACTGGCGCCTCTCGGCAAGCTACGCCGTTCCGAAGTCGGTCTCGGACAACGACCTGCCGGGGAGCCGCGCCTACTTCGCGGAGCACCTGTCCGAATGGACGCCGGTCGCCAACGGCGGCACGACCCTTGACGGCACCCTTGCGTCGGACCTGCGCAACGCGCAGCAGACGCTGACCAACACGTCGATATCCGCGACCAACCAGGGCACGGTCAAGTCGACGTTCAATGTCGTCGCGGCCTACACGTTCACCGACACCTGGATCAAGGGCTTCACGATCGGCGCCGGCGCCACGGCCCTCGGCGAGCAGGAAACCTCGACGGGAGGGGCGCTGTTCTCGCCCGGGTACACGACGTACATCGCCTTTCTCAAGTACTCGACCACCTACCATGCCATGGGCAGGAAGCTCCACGTGACATACCAGCTGAACGTGGACAACCTGGGCGGCAACAAGAACCTCGTCTTCACGGGATACAACCAGAACTCCGGCACTGGCGCGGTCCAGGGCTCCAACTTCTACTACCTGGACCCGCGCAAGTTCACGCTCTCGCTGTTCACGAGCTTCTAGGACCGGCAGCCGCGGCCCGGAGCCGCAGATTCCGGAAACCCAGCCGAGGCCCAGGCGCATCGGCTGGGTTTCTCATTTGTAGCGGCCCGCCGGGCCCCTCAACCTACGCCGTCGTCCGCAGGCAGGGGCCCGGCCCCCTCCCCCGGCGGGCGACGCCCCGAACGTGCCCCTGAATCCGCGACCCAACAAGATCGACTCCGGCCGGGCCGAGGTTTCGGCCGGGACCCGCTGGCTCGCGCGCGGCCTCCTTATGGCGGGCGCCCCGCTCGCGTTCGTCCTCGCCCTCGAGGGGACGCTGCGGGTGGCCGGCTACGGGGTCCGGACCGACCTTTTCGTCCCCGACGCCGCCCCGGGGTATTACCGGACCAACCCCCACTTCGGCGCGCCGTATTTCCCCGCGCAGTTCGACATAACGCCGCTCAATTTCCGGATCGGCCGCCACAAGGAACCCGGGCACATCCGGATCTTCGTGCTCGGCGAGTCGGCCGTGCGCGGGACGCCCGAGCCCGGGTTCGGGTTCGCCTCATTGCTGCGGGCGCAGCTGCGCCACGCCTACCCCGGGAGGCTATTCGAGGTCTACAACCTGGGGATCGTCGCGATAAACTCGCACGTCATCTACCAGATGGCCCGGCAGGCCGCCGAGTTCGAGCCGGACCTGTTCGTCGTCTACATGGGAAACAACGAGGCCGTCGGCCCCTACGGCCCGGGCTCCGTCAGCCTTTCCGCCGCGCCCCACCCGTCGGTGATCCGTGCGTCCGTCTGGGTGAGATCCACCCGGATGGGCCAGCTTGTCGCCGACCTCCTTGGCAGGCTCTCGGGGCGGGCGGACCGCCCGGACGACTGGCGCGGAATGAGCACCTTCACCGAGAAGACGGTGCGCGGCGACGATCCCAGGCTGGACGCGGAATACCGCAACTTCGAGGCCAACCTGAGGGACATCGTGGCGATCGCCTCGAATAGGCGGATCAAGGTGGTCCTCGCGACCGTCGTGGCCAACCTGAGGGACTGCCCTCCCTTTGCGTCGCTCCGCCGCGCCGGGATGAGCGCGGCGCAGTCGGGCGCATGGGAATCGGCCTACGCCGGGGCGATCCGGCTGTGGGAGCTCGGCCTGCCGGACGACGCGGTCGGCGCGCTCGGCGAGGCGCTGCGCATCGATCCCGGTTACGCCGAGGCCCACTACGTGCTCGGAAGGCTGCTCATGGACAAGGGCGACTTATCCGGGGCCCGCGGGCACTTCCTCGAGGCCCTTCGCTTGGACGGGCTGCGCTTCCGGCCCGACGCGCGGATCAACGCGATCGCGAGAGGCGTCGCGGCCGAGTCGCCTGGGACCGTGGTCCTACTCGACTCGGCGCTCGAGATGGGCTCCGACGCCGCGTCCGCCGGCCCGCCGGCGGGCAGGGAGATCCTTCTCGAGCACGTGCACCTCAACTGGGAGGGCAACCTGCGCATGGGCCGCATGCTCGCCGAGAGGGCCGCGCTCGCGCTTTTCGGCGGCGGCGCGCCCCCGGCCGGCTGGCTCGACCGCGCCGGCTGCGCGGACGCGGTCGGCTACACCGACTTCGGGCGCCTGGGCGTGCTGAGGCTCATGGAGCCCATCTGGGGCAGGCCGCCCTTCACGGGTCAGCTCACGTTTGCCGAGGACCAGGTGCGCCACGGCCGCGACATCGAGCTCGCGGCCGCAGGCGCGCTCTCCGAAGGGGGCCTCTCGCGGGCACGGCGACAGATTGAGGCCGCGCTGCTGAGCGACCCGGACGACCCGAACCTCGCGCTCCGGCTTTCGGATGTGGAGCTCGAGTCGAACCACCCCGATCGGTCGCTCGAGCTCCTCGACCGGGTCCTCGGGCTCGAGCCGAGGTCGCCGGAGCTCCTCCTTCTGCGTTGCCGCGCGCTGGCCTCGCTCGGCCGCTACGGCGAGGCGCAGGCGACCATCCTCGAATCCCTGCGGATGGACCGCTACCACCTGCCCTCCTACACTGCGCTCGTCGACGTCCTCAGGCACACCGGGGATTTTGAGGCAGGCCGGGCGGCGCTCTCGGCCGCGCTCGCCGCCAACCCCGGCAGCAGCTACATCCGCCTCACGTACGCCGACCTGCTCTTCTTCCACGGCGACCGGGACGAGGCCGTCAGGGAATGCCGGGCCGTGCTGGCGCGGGATCCGGGCAACTCCGACGCGCTGCGCCGGCTCGTGTCCCTTTTCTCAGGCGAGGGACGCAAGGAGGAGGCGCTCGCCCTGATGTCCGAGGCCAGGAGCACCCAGCCCTTCAACTATGAGAACGACATCGCCCTGGCCCGGATCTACAGGGAGCGCGGCGACGACGAGAAGGTCGCCGACTGCCTGGGCGCGGCGGCCCGGTGCGGCCCCGCCGACGCCCAGATCCACCTCTACCTCGCCAGCCGCCTCAGGAGGCTGAACCGCCCCGCGGACGCGCTCGTCGAGCTCGCGCGCGCCCGGCGCGTCGCGGCGCTCGCGGGGGATGAGCAGCTCTACCAGAGGATCTCCGCCGAGCTGCGCCCGGACGGGTCGGGACGGCAGGAGTGAGGCGGCCGTTGTGGATTGAATTCCGGGCCCGGGCGGCTTCGAGTGCGGCGTGAAACTGACCATCGGGCCCCCTCGAGGCTGCCTGGGCGCCGGGGGTGCGCCGGCAAGGCCCTCCACGCCTTCCCGGAGGGCGCCGTGCAGGCGCCGGCCATGCACGCGCTAGGCGTTGCCATGGGCCCCAGGACCGAGGTACCGGCCCCCGCGCGGCGGCCGGATTGGCACGGGCTGGCGGGCGCGGCGATTCTCGCGGCGGGGACGATCGCGGTCTACTGGCGCACGATGTCGGTCCCCATGCTGTTCGACGACAGCGTATCGATCGCCGACAATGCGTCGATCCGCCGGCTCTGGCCGATCTGGCCGGCGCTGTCGCCCCCCGACGAGGTCGGGGTCGGGGGAAGGCCGCTGCTCAACCTCTCGTATGCCGCCAACTACGCGGCCGGCGGAACCGCGGTCCAGGGCTACCACCTGGTAAACCTGGCCGTCCACGCTCTGGCCGCGGTCACCCTGTATGCGATCGTCCGGCGAAGCCTGCTTCGCCCGGCCTTGGCGGGCCGCTTCGGCTCCCATGCCACCCAGCTTGCCCTCGCTGTCGCGGCGATATGGGCCTGGCACCCCGTGCTGACCGAGTCGGTGACCTACATCTCCCAGCGGGCCGAATCGCTCATGGGCCTGTTCTACCTGCTGACCGTCTACTGCTTCATCCGGGGGTCGGAGGCGGGTTCCGGGGGCGCCCGCCGGGCCTGGCTCGCGTTCTCGGCCCTGTCCTGCGCGGCCGGAGTCGCCACGAAGGAGGTCATGGTCACCGCCCCCTTGATGGTGCTCCTCTACGATCGAGCGTTCGTCTCCGGCAGCTTCTCGGCCGCCTGGCGCAGGAACTGGCCGCTGTACTCGGCGCTGGCCGCCACGCTCCTGCTTCTCGCCCACCGGGTCGCGGGCCTCGGCAGCGGGAGCCTGGTCTACGGCGTGGGCTTCGGCGGGGGCGTCGCGTGGTGGGACTACGGCCTGAGCGAATGCCGCGCCATCGCGAGGTACCTCCTTCTCTCGCTCTGGCCGAGCCCGCTGGTCTTCGACTACGGACGAAGCGTGCCGTGCCGCCCGTCCGAGGCGTGGCCCTACGCGCTCGTCATGGCGTCGCTCCTCGCCGTCACGGCAGCCGCCCTGAGGCGAGCGCCGGCGGCGGGCTTTGCGGCCGCGTGGTTCCTCCTTATCCTGGCGCCGACCTCAAGCATAGTCCCGGTGGTCGGCCAATCCATGGCAGAGAACCGGATGTACCTTTCCCTGGCCGGGGTCGTCGCGCTGGCCGTCCTCGGTGCGTTCGCCGTGGCCGGGCGCCTCTGCCTGCCCGTCCTCGCCCTCGCCGCGGCCGCCCTGGGGATTGCCGCCTTCCAGCGCAACGGCGCCTACGCGAGCGAGCAGTCGATCTGGCGCGACACGGTCGCCAAGAACCCGGCAAACGCCCGGGCGCACGGCAACCTCGCCAAGGTCCTGGCCCGGACGCCGGGGGGCCTGGAGGAGGCCGTCGCGGAGTACGAGGAGGCGGCGCGCCTGGACCCGGACGCCGCCGAGCCCCGCAACAACCTCGGCAACCTCCTGCTGAGGGTCCCCGGGCGCCTGGGCGACGCGATCGCGCAGTACCGGGAGGCGCTGCGCCTGGGGCCGGACGACGCCGTGGCCCACTTCAACCTGGCCTGCGCCCTCGCGAGGGACCCCGGCCGCCTCGACGAGGCTATCGCCCAGTACGGGGAGGCGCTGCGCCTGAAGCCCGACCTTGCCGCGGCGCACTACAACCTCGCCAATGCACTCTCGAGGCTCGCGGGACGCTCCGGGGACTCGATCGGGGAGTACGAGGCGGCGCTGCGCCTCAAGCCCGACTTTGCCGAGGCGCACCTCGGCCTTGCGATTGCCCTCCTCGGCGTCCCCGCCCGCGGCGACGAGGCCAGGGCGCACCTGCGCGAGGTCCTGCGCCTGCAGCCCGCAAACGACGAGGCCCGGAGACTGCTCGGCGATTCCCCGGATCCTGGCCACCCGTAGGTCCGGCGCAAGAAACAGCACCGCAAACATTGGCCACGAACCGCCCAGATGCCGGTATGCCAGACACGCCGCGACCAGGACAACGAGGCCTTCAAGATGCAGAAGCGGCCTTGGTGAGAGCGGCTTCATGCCAAATCCTTCAATGAGATGCGTCGGCGACGGTGCGGCACCCGTCCCGCGGGAGAGGTGCATGAGGCAGGCGTCGGGTCCGACGATTGCTTAGGTTGCGCCTTCGCAGCGGAACGATGCGGGACCGGCTTCTTCATGGACGGACCTTCCTTCCGATGGCGAGGAGAAGCGGAATCGAGGCCGCGATCGTGAGCGCAACGGCGGGGCCAGACCAGGCGAAGACCTTGAGCTCTATGTAGTGCCCCGACAGAGCGCGCTTGAGGAAGAGGCAACCGAGCGGGAGATTGAACAAGATGGCGGTTGCCGTGCCCGGCATGTACCTACCCGTCGCGATTGTGGCAACGAGGTGAGGCGCCAAGACGTTCAGCACCATTGCAAGCACGTAGCCCGAGAGCAGGTAGGCGGCGAGGCTTCCGGGGCGGGCCACTGACGCCGCTACAACGACACATACGAGCGACATCGAAAAGACTGCGACTGCAAAGCGGAACTCCGATGCGCCTACCGGAACATGCCACCGGCCTGCACTGGCCGACCATTCCGGAAGGAAGAGCGCCTCCTCGGTGTTGTGCGCCAACACTCCGAGGGTGAAGAGCCATGCGATGGCGACGAGTGGCATGCGCAAACTAACTCCCAAGTGAACCGCGCCAGCGATGGCGCGGCTCCTGCCCCGCAGGAGACGCGCCCGAGGCAAGCGCCAGCTCCGGCAGTTGGCTAGGCGGGCATGAGCTCGGTCTCATATAATTCGGCCTCTGATGCCAGACCCGGAAGCTTCAACGAACGCGCGTGACGAAATCCCAGTCGCTCTAACAACCTAATAGACCGAGAATTCTTCGGGGATACAACTCCGTAGACACAACGTA
>Ga0074045_10000624_pt1 | contig 34542 bp, 33 predicted proteins | sample BogForMeECP23OM2_FD_94442 | JGI IMG/M metagenome (GOLD analysis project Ga0074045, IMG submission 94442) | Bog forest soil microbial communities from Calvert Island, British Columbia, Canada - Bog Forest MetaG ECP23OM2 | ecosystem: Environmental > Terrestrial > Soil > Wetlands ...
ACATCAACCAAACCTAGGGTGCCCCATTCAACCTTCTTTTGGTTGGAGCCTGCCCTGAGCGAAGTCGAAGGGTGGGGCTTTTCTGTACATGAGAGAAAAAATCCCCGCCCTAGCCAAGAGACGGCTAGAACGGGGCACTCGGCAATCCGGGGAGCCTCGTGGGTTACTTGCCGGCGTAAGTCTTGGGGGAGCCGAGGCCGGTGCACAGGTCCCAACCAATTTTGCAACGCGGGTCACCGGTCGTGATGTCGTTGAAATCAGCATGGTACCTGGGACTGGCCAGCTCGTTGTACATGGTGGTGAGCTGCGCCAAGGACGACTGTTGTCGGCTGCCGGCCGCGTTCACGATGCCAGCAAAGGTAGGAGATGACCAACTAGTACCTCCGACCGAACCCCAGCCTCCATTGAGGTAAATGGCAGTGCAACAAAAGTCGGAAGCGACATCAGGATAGCCGCGATAGTTTCCTACGATGTTTGCAATGCCATTCTGATAGCTGGGACGCGACTCGTATGGACTAATGTCGCCCCCTCCGCCGCCAGTGTAGTACCGCTCGGAGGTGAAGTTTCCGTTACCGTCGCGGTTAAAATAGGTTCCTCCAACCGCCACAACGTTCGGTGACGCTGCCGGATAGGCGCTCACGCCAAGTCCCCCATCGCCGGAGGCTGCAAAGTAGACGACTCCCGGGGAAGTGAAGTATTGATCAAGGCCAGTTTCCTGAGGAATCTCCGCATCGGCAAAGCTCATGCTCACCACGCCGCCGCCGTTCTGAGCCACTAGATATCCGGCGAGCTGCACTGCTTGCCAGGTGGGATCGGTCACGCATGTTGGGTCTTGACACAAGGCCGACACCACCAGGAACAGCTTGGCCTGCGGCGCCATGGCGTGAGCCCACTCGATATCTAATGCTTCCTCAACCTCCCAATCCCCGTAAACGGGTGGGCGTATCGGGCCGGGCCAGATCTGGGTAATGGTCGTAGCCGGAATACCAAAGTAGGAGTCAAAAGCGTCCAGGTCGGACTGCGCGTTCGGGTAGTAACCGGCGTCCACGATGGCAATAGCGCCGATACCACCGCTTGGCACGGTTGTGCTCGTGGCAATCGGGCAGCCGCTCGGTCCAGTTACCAACTTATATACGCAGGCTACTGACCCTGGGGTTTCACTACCCGGGGGGGGTTGCGGGGCCGGTTGGTCCGAGTCGACAAAAAAGTAGTTCGTGTGAGGGCGACCGGGCCGGGGGATGCTGGATTCTGGATAGATAATCCTGTGTCCGTTGTAAACGGACTCGTAACGAGTTTGTGCAGATGCCGGGCAAAGGGCCGCACCTGCAAACAAGACAACTGCAACCATCGTTAACATTACAATCTGGAGGTTTCTGCGGAAAGTAGTCATTCATTGGCTCCTGGGTGACGCCCCGAAATCATGACGGGAGTTCATGGAAAATGCAAGCTCTAAAACCCATGCGAGTCGTTCTGTCTGCAGAAAGCGTGGCGCTTATCCCCAAAGCAACGTGGTGTTCGACTCAAATGGCAATCTCTTGGGTACAACGGGATTTGCCGGGCCTGGCGGTTATGGCACCGTGTGGAAGATTACACCGTAGCTCCCACAGCTAGCTCATACTTGGCACTGGACTTACGAAGTAGTGTTAACGAGCCCTAGTACAAATGATCGGTCGGGTCAAAATGAGTTGGCATTCGCCACCCCTTTTGGAAAAAGAAGCGCACCCACGTGTCAAAGGGCTCACCGATCTCGTTGGCGAAGCTAGTCTCGCCAACGCGGGTGAAGTCAGAAATAAATCGTCGTTCGAGCGCACGGTTCATGGCGTCGCGCTGGATTACAAAACCCTCACTCATATCGAGGGAACGTCCCGGTGGGAGGCCACCCAGATAATCGATCAGTCTTGGTAGTTGGCAATCCAGGTTCTGAAAAAAATCCTCATAAACGATGAGAAAAGGTTCAATACCGTTCTGTTGGAAATAGAGGTCCCATGCAAGTTCTCCTCCCTGAATCATCATGATGCGGGAGAGGACATGAAAAAAATCGTAGTCAAAGTCGACCGGCTTTGCGTCGTCCGGCCCGGTCATGGCCCATTGCCCAGACTGTTCTGCTCGGCACAACGAGATGGCTTGGAGAACTTTGTTCTTGCGAACCAGCCACACCCATCGGTGACCAGGTAGCACTTCGTCGAGGCGACGGTAACCCGGAATGGCGGAACGCAGGCATTCATCGAGCGCGGCGCGGTGGTTGTGCGACATTTTCGAGCCAAATACCCCTTCGGCCTGGTGTTCATTGACCAAGCGCACGAAGGCGTCTAACCATGATTCGCCATTGCAGGCCGCGAGCGGGGATTGGAACCATTCGGTTGGCGCACCCAAGCCATTCCTTGCAAGCAGGTTGCAAATCGCATTGCTGCCCGAGCGCATGGTGAACGCAATGGTGAAACTCCTGGTTATATCTTCCAACACTTCGTGTCCTCCAACTGAGGTTTCTTCGCGGAAGCGCGGGACGTGGGGTTCGGCAAATCGCAGTGTAACATTCTGTTAATATGTGGAGCATACCTCTGTGGTGACTCGCCTGTCGCAAAGTTGCTGATTCGCTGAACTTTGAATGTGTCGATATCGTGTCTTCGCGGCAGACGGCATTCGAGCGGTTGCCTGGCAACCGCTGTTTTGGGGATTGCTGCCGGCATGGAAACCCTGTTCGGATTCGCGATCGCATTCGTAATTGGGCTGACGGGAATTGGCGGTGGGACGCTGGCAACCCCCGCACTTATTCTGTTGCTAAAAGTCCCTCCCTCTGAAAGTGTGGGCACAGCACTGCTTTTCTCGGCCTTTATCAAACTAAGTGCATCGTTGCTTTACCTGTACCGCAAACAAGTCAATTTCAAAGTGCTCAGCTTTATGCTGTTAGGTGGCACTCCCGGCGCCGCGATCGGCGCTATCTGTGTGCACCGCTTCCAGGTGACGCAGCACCCCAGAGTAATTCTCGCGATTGTGGGCGCAACAGTAGCCGTCTCAGCCGGGTTTAACTTGCTGCGTGATGAGTTGCATCCGGTGCATCGGGTACATCGACCTAAGTTGCTTGCGAGCCTGAGCTTACTGGTCGGCGTTCAAGTTGGGTTTTCTTCGGTCGGAGCAGGCGCATTAGGGACGGTTCTCTTGTTTGGTCTGACGGAACTCGCCCCGGTCACGGTGGTTGGTACCGACATTGCATTCGGAACAGCGGTTTCCGTGGTGGGTAGCGGCGTCCATATCGCTACGGGCACCTTGAATGGAGCGGTGCTGTGGAAAATGTTGGCGGGTGGCGTGATTGGGGTCCTGACGGGCTCGTCCCTTGCGAGTGCTGTGTCGCCGCGAATCGTGCGAATCGCGGTACTGTCCTGGGCCGCTGCGATGGGTTTACTCCTGATTTACAAGAGTCTTGTGCTAGGAGGCTGATATGGGATCGGCGATGTCACATTTGCAAAAGCTGGAGGCCGAGAGCATCTACATCATGCGCGAGGTCGCTGCTGAGTTTGCGCGTCCAGTGATGCTCTATTCGATTGGCAAGGACTCCTCGGTCATGCTGCGCCTAGCGCAGAAGGCTTTTTATCCGGCCAAGCTGCCATTTCCCTTGTTGCACATCGACACGACCTACAAGTTCCGGGAGATGACGGAATTCCGCGACCGTTTTTGCGCTGAGCAGGGATTGAACTTGATTGTTCACCGCTCCCGCGAGGTCAGCGAAGACGGAGTGAATCCGTTCCGGCTGGGGACTGAGAAGTGCTGTTCCATCCTGAAGACCAAGTCGTTGCTCGATGCGCTTTCCGAAGGACGCTTCGAAGCGGCCCTGGGAGGGGCCAGAAGAGAAGAGGAGAAATCCCGGGCCAAGGAACGAATATTCTCGTTTCGCGGAGTGCATGGTCAATGGGAGCCCAAAACTCAGCGCCCTGAACTTTGGAACATTTTTAACGCCCGCATCGATCGAGGCGAATCGATCCGGGTTTTTCCGCTGTCCAACTGGACCGAACTCGATGTCTGGGAATATATCGAGATGGAAAATATTCCGGTGGTGCCGCTCTATTTTGCGAAAGAGCGCAAGATGCTGGTGCGCGGTGACCTGCTGATTTCGGTTGAGCACGGGTTACCCATGCTTCCGGGCGAGCGGCCTGAGATGGTCATGTGCCGCATGCGCTCCCTCGGTTGTACGTACTGCACGGGAGCGATTCGATCAACCGCGACCACAGTGCGAGAGATCATTGCTGAATTGCGGAACTTTCGCCGCTCGGAACGGGAAAACAGGGTGATCGACCACGACCAGGAAGGATCGATGGAGCTGAAAAAGCGCGAGGGGTATTTCTGACCGTGGATCTCCTGCGATTCACAACCGCCGGCAGCGTGGACGACGGTAAATCCACACTCATCGGGCGATTGCTGCACGATACCAGAAGTGTCTACGAAGACCAGTTGGCCTCAGTGCGCAAGGCTTCACCCAACGGTCTGGATCTGGCCTTAATTACTGATGGACTTCGCGCCGAGCGTGAGCAGGGCATCACGATTGATGTGGCCTACCGCTACTTCTCAACGCCGCGACGAAGATTCATCATAGCCGACGTGCCGGGGCATGAGCAGTACACGAGAAATATGGCTACCGGGGCTTCTACCGCCGATTTAGTCGTCATTCTGCTCGACGTCCGAAAGGGAGTGCTCCCGCAAACGCGTCGTCATGCCTATCTGGCCTGGTTGCTGGGGATACGCCACATCGTATTTGCCGTTAACAAAATGGATAGCGTGAATTTCGATCAAAGCGCTTTCGACAACGTATCTCGACAAGTTGGCGAATTCGCTCTACGACTCTCAGGCTCTCATATTCATTCCCTACCGGTGAGCGCGCTGACGGGTGACAATGTGGTCGCCCGCAGCGAGCGGATGCCGTGGTTTTCCGGAGAAAGCCTGATGGAATATCTGGAATCCATCACTGTCGATGGTCTAGCACCCTTGGAGGATTTGCGTTTCCCTGTCCAGTATGTAATTCGCACTGATTCCGGTTTCCGCGGATACGCGGGCCAGATTGCGGCCGGGTCGGTGAGCGTGGGTGATCGCGTCACGGTATTGCCTTCCGGTCAGGTCGCTGCGGTCCGTGCCATCGCCGCCTACGGGGGGGACTTGGAACGAGCCGATGCTCCGGCCTCTGTGACTCTGTGTCTGGACGATCATGTTGACGTGAGCCGCGGTAATATGCTCGTAGGCTCCTCCTATCCGCCAGTGGCTGCCCAGCGAATTCAGGCAACTCTGGTTTGGATGTCCGAAACACCGTTAGCCGCCAACCACCCGTACCTGGTAAAACACACCAACCAACACGTGTGCGGCCAGGTATTACGACTGGTCTCAAAGCTCGACATCGGAACACTACAACCCAAGGAGGGAGCCAACGAGTTACTGTTCAACGAAATCGGTACGGTGGAACTTGAGACCCATCGTCCATTGCTCTGCGACACTTACGGGCAAAATCGCACGACCGGTAGTTTCATTCTGATTGATCCCATCAGCAACCAGACGCTGGCTGCGGGCATGATCGCTGGCTGGACGGAAGAGCGGCGACGACATCCGATGAGCCACGGGGCAACGCATCGAGGTGTCACCGTCTGGTTCACGGGGCTCAGCTCAGCCGGTAAGACTACCCTCAGCAATGCCGTTTACGAGCGGCTGTGGGCCGCGGGCTGGAAAGTGGAGCTCCTAGATGGCGATGCTGTTCGTCAGCATCTCTGCAAGGACCTGGGATTCAGCAAAGAAGATCGTGATGAGAACATTCGCAGGATCGGTTTCGTTGCGGACTTACTGACGAAGAATGGCGTGATCGTTTTGGTAGCGGCCATCTCCCCTTATCGCGCGCTACGTGACGAGCAACGAGTAAGCATCGGCGAATTCGCGGAAGTCTATGTAAACGCCCCTCTTGTAGTCTGTGAGCAGCGCGACGTGAAGGGCTTGTACAAGAGAGCGCGAAACGGCGAATTGCACGGTTTCACTGGCATCGACGATCCCTATGAGCCGCCGCTTACACCAGAGATCGAATGTTGTACTGATCGGGAAAGCATCGCAGACAGCGTCCACAAAGTTATGCAATTTCTGGAGCGACGCGTAATACACCCCCACCGGACGGGACAGCCTGACTAGGTCCAAGTGCGGCAGCGGCTAATGAACCGCTGCGATCGCCGGGGATAATAGGTTCTTGTACATTTCAGCAACCTCCGTCGGGTCGCCATCGGCGACGATCGAACCTCTTTCCAGCAGAATCCCGCGATCGCAATATTGAGTAACCAGCGGCATGCTGTGCGAGACGAAAATGATGGTCTTTCCGGCCTGGCGGAAGTCCTGGATGCGCGCGAAGCTCTTTTGCTGGAATCCGGCATCGCCAACAGCGAGGATTTCATCAATGATGAGGATCTTCGGGTCCACTTCGGTAGCAACGGAGAATGCGAGCCGCGTGTGCATGCCCGAGGAATACTGCTTCACTGGTGTATCGATGAAATCACCAATTTCGGCGAAGTCGATGATACGCTGCTCTCGCTCCTCCATCTCTTCCTTAGAATAGCCCATCAGCAAACCATTGAGGAGAATGTTCTCCCTTCCGGTCAGCTCGGAATGGAAGCCCGCGCCCAGCTCGATCAGCGGCGCGAGCGTCCCCTCGACCTGGACCCGCCCAGCCGTGGGCTTATATACCCCCGCGATGATCTTCAGCAAAGTACTCTTGCCCGAACCGTTGCGCCCCATCAGACCCAGCATTTGGCCCTCGGTCACTTCAAGCGACACATCTTTAACGGCATCGAAGTTGTGGTAACTCACTTCGTGGCGAAAGAAATTCGAGAACAGCTCGCGCAAGGTGTCGGGGCGCTCGTGGATGACGCGGAACCGCTGGGTAACATTTTCGAGCTTGACTGCCACGGGATTGCGCAACAGCTTCTGATCAGACATAAAACACAAAATCATCCTGAAATTTGCGGAATACGCTGAAGCCAATCAGTAGCGTGGTGAATGCGCAGGCGAACGACGCTGCAATCGACGGCCACTTCGGTAGCAGGCCGTAGTAGACAGCCAGGCGGAAACCGTTGATTACGTAGATCATCGGATTCAGCTTGAATAGCCATCGGTAATGTGACGGTATGAAATCAAGCGCGTAGATGATCGGTGTGAAGTAAAACCATGCCGAGAGTACAACCTGCACAATGTGGGCAACGTCGCGGTAGTAAACGTTGGCGGCAGCGAAGAAAAACGTTATTCCCGCGGTAAAGATAATTAGCGCCGCCATCGGGACCGGCAGGTAGAGCCAGGTTTTGTAAAAGGGATGGCCCATCAGAGGAACGAGAATTGCTAGCGGGATCATCGATAACAGCAAATTGACGATGTTCGAGCTTAGCGCGGCGACCGGAAAAACAAGTTTAGGAACCGCAACTTTTTTAATCAGCTCGCCGTTGCCCACGATCGAGTCCACGGCATAACTGACCGACTGCGAAAAAAACGTCCATGGCAAAAGTACACTCAACAGAAAAATCGAATAATGCGGAATTGGAAACTTCATGATAGTGGAGAAAACCAAGGTCAGTACCACCATCATCAAGGCTGGGTTCAACAAGGCCCACAAGAAACCCAAAACTGATCGTTTGTAGCGGACTTTGAGTTCTTTCAGGGTGAGCGCCCAAATCAACTGACGGTATCGATATGTGTCAACAACAAGCTCTCTCAATGCGGATGACTCCAAGTCGTGTTCGTGCCGGGTTGTATAGGAGCAGAGACCGGGAAAAGCACCGATCAGCGAATAGACTGATAACTACGCTATTTTACGCGAACTCGGGGCTGACCGTCGGAACTCGCCAGCCAGGATCGTGAGCAATGGGACCCTACCGTAAGTCAGGGTCTGCCTCCGAGTTGGAAGTGGGCACCTACTGACGAAAAGGAAGAAGCATCGCACGAAGCCGACGGGCCGGCGCCAACCATCGAAATGATCGGCTGTTGAGTACCTGCTGCAATTGCCTTGCGCTCGCGGCTTGAGTTTCGCGGCTGCGTCGAAGCGCCAGAGCCAGCTCCGACAGATCCTCGCTCAAACGGACTATAGAGTTGGCGTGCTGTTCGCGCAGCATTGAAATCTGTTTTTCCGCTGCCCCGAATCTGTGTTGGAGCGCAACCAGAGCCTGCTTGGTGATCGTGAGCTCCTCGTTAGCCGCGGCCAGATTTTCCCGTGACTCAGCATTTTCGTGTTGCAGGGCCGTAACCGCACCGTTAGCCGCGGCCAGACTTTCCCGTAACTCAGCGTTGTCGTGCTGCAGGGCCCCAACCGCACCCTTAGCCCCGGCCAGATTTTCCCGTAACTCAGCGTTGTGGCGCTGCTGGACCCCAACCGCACTCCGTTCCCGCACGGTGGCCGCCAATTCGAATTGATCGAACACGCTGGGAGGTTGTGCCAGCCGGCCCGCGAGCTCAATCCGCTCCGCTGCTAGATAAAATTCGTTGAGCCCGTCAAAATACGCCTGCTGATAGTCGTTTTTTATCAACACATCCCGCCACTTGTCCGATGTTCGAGATCGCGACAGCGGCTCGGTCGCTTCAACCACAACAACCCAGGGGCGGAAACGCGTGAAGTCCATGCCGCGGAGCACCGCCTCTTCGCAACCCTCGGCGTCGATCTTGAGGAAATGAATGTTCTGCCCCGTGTAGGGTTCCAGCACCTCTCGTAGCGGCCGCACAGGAACCTTCATCAACGTGTGGGGAAAGCTGACATTGTTTTCAACCGCCGATATGTCGAGCGACGACAATCCCATGGAGTCAGGTACCACCGCCATCTCCGCTTCGCCAGAAAACGCGCCCGCGGCGGCGCGCACATTGGTGTCGCGCGGTCGTGCCGCCTCCAAGATCTCGAACATCTCTGGAACGGGTTCAAGATTAATACCGCTCCAACCCTGGTCGTAGAACCATTTCGTAACCGAATCGATCTCGGGATGGAAGGCGCCCACATCGACGTAGCGCCCAACGCCAATGTCTTTGAACGCGCGCCAGAGAGTCACGTCCTCAAAGTTCTGCGCATACGAAATCATCATGAGGTCAAGTCTCGTCCTCCTCATATATCATAGAACATTGGAATTTGTGGCAAATTGCCGTGCCATCAACTCTTGCGAAGGTTGGTAAGGCCCGCGTCGTTCAAGAAATTCTGGAGGATATGTTTTGTACCAGGAACTCCTTTTCCCCGGTGTCCTTTGTGACAACTGGCAGATGATGGATAGTGAGCGCATTGCGCTCACTGGAGTATTGGCGCGGGTACGTCCGCGCGGGGCACTGGAAGTCGGGGTTTACTATGGCGGAAGCCTCTCCCTCGCGGCGCAATACTCAGAGTATATTCTTGCCATAGACATCGAACCGGCTGTGCGCGAACGCTTTTCCAAACCTGATAATGTCGAACTCCTGATCGGCAATTCCCAGCAGCTCATCCCATGGGCTTTAGCGCGATTCGAGCAACTGGGCCTGCCCCTGGAATATGTCTTGATCGATGCCGACCATTCAGCCCAAGGAGTGCGCCGGGACCTGAACCTGGTGCTCCAGTACCGACCGCACAAACCAATGGTGATTCTGGCGCACGATTCCGGAAACGTGGAGTGCCGCAAGGGCATGCTCTCGGCCAGTTGGAATGAGAATCCCTATGTGCACTTTGTGCAGTGTGACTTTGTTCCGGGCCAGATCATCGAACACTCCATCCAGAACGGACGGGGTGAAGTGTGGGGTGGCCTGGCACTGGCATACCTTGATCCTCAGCCGAGGGCTGGAGACCTCGTGGTGTCCCAAGGTGCGGCTACCATGGTCCGTGGAGCCCAGTTACTGGCCAAAGACCTGTCGGTGATTCAAACCTGAGCTTTCGCTAGCGTTATGCAAGCTACAGACAACCCGTCTCGGGTATTGTTGGTGAGTAATTTCTTCCCGCCCCGCACCGTGGGTGGTGCGGAGATTGTGGCGTTCCGGCAGGCGCGTGCGCTGACAGCGCGTGGCCATCATGTAACCGTACTGGCGGGCGATTTACCGACGGAAGATGCCCCGGCTGGAACACTCAACTTCGAGCATTATGAAGGTTTGCCCGTTTACCGCCTTGCACTCCGCTCGCTTGATCCGGACCAGAATTTCTATTGGCCGGCGGCCGCGCGGCGAATGAGTGCGATCATCGCCGCCAACCAAATTGAAACCGTTCACTTCCATAACGTCATGGGGCTGGGAGCCAACCTGATTCCAGTGGCGAAGGAATCAGGTGCGACCTGCATTGTCACACTGCATGACCACTGGGGTTTCTGTTTTCGCCAGACCCGGCTTCGTCCAGATGGATCGGTCTGCAACCAATTCGACGAATGTGCCCGCTGCATGCCCGCGATTCAGCCGCCTGGAGGAACCGCATTGCCGATGCGGCTCCGCCGCGACTATGTGGCCTGGTGCCTCAGGTACGCTGATTACATAGTGACACCGAGCACCTATCTCGCGAGTGCGTATTCACAGGCGGCCTTTGCCCCTGACCGGATTTTGGTGTTCTCAAACGGGATTGATCTCGTATCCTTGCCCAATCAGCCCAAACGGCCGTCTCCGGATCGAGCGGTGAGATTTCTCTGTTCCGCATACCTCGGCGAGCACAAGGGCATCCTGGTGCTGCTGGAAGCCATCAAGCGGCTTGCGCAAGACACAAGCATTTCCAGCCCTTGGCAGGTGACCATTGCAGGTGAGGGGCATCTTCGTCCAGTGATTGAGAACGCCCTTAATTCGGATGGATTGTCACTCCATCTCCGTTTCGTCGGTCGAGTGCCTCGCGGTGAACTTTTGGCCCTCATGAGTAAGACGGACGTTGCCGTGCTGGCTTCAATCTGGCCCGAGAATGAGCCGGTTACGATGCTCGAGGCAATCGCCTCGGGTACGGCCCAGATCGCGACCCGGATTGGCGGGAACCTCGAGCTCGTCGAAGACATGCAATCCGGCTTTCTGGTGGCCCCTGGTGATCCAGAAGACCTTGCGGAAGCGATGCGTCGATACATTCTCGATCCAGACTTGGCCTCACGGCATGGAGATTACAACCGGGAGCGGCGTGGAAAGTTTGACGAAACCAATGCCATCTCCAGACTGGAGGAGATATTGGCCGGCAGGCAGCGACCGGTTGTGCCCCGCAGCGCACGCCAGCCAGTCATCATCTGCGGCACAGGATGGCCTGCGCTGGAAGTCGGTGCACTGACGAGCCACGCGCACCAATACTTGGGCGACGGTCCCACCCCACGCTTTATCTGGCGGGAGTGGGCCGATGCCGCCGTCTGGAACGATGCCGTGCTGCTCTGGCTGTGGGACCGCCATCCAGAAGAGTGGCTGGTCAATGCCGCTCTCCGGCGCGGCGTGCCGGTCCTGGCCCCTGCGAACGCTTGGGCTGAGGGTCTGGCCCGGCATTACGGTGGCGTGATTCTGTACCGTACATATCTGGAAGCATTGGCGGCAATGCGCGCAGTCTTATCGATTCCATCGCTCAGGACGGAATTCGCCGGGCGTTCCCGTGCGGCATCTGCTTCGGCCACTGTGATGGCACCAGTCGCCGCATTTACGTTGATCTCGGAAGCAAGATCGTAAACAACCGTTTCAGCTATGGGCCCACTTTTAATCGAGATATGCAACGAGCGCCTGCTGCCGCGTTTTGGTGTTGACCGCCTGCTTGTCCTTTTGGCGCGGCAGCTTGCCAAGGCTGGCCATGAGATCGGATTCGTCTGCTTGCGATGTGACAAGGAAATGCTTTTACCCATATCGCCAGACGTGACTGTGCTTCCGGTGCCGGAAGGCCTCAACATGGAAGGGACCGAAGCGGCCGCGACGGCCGCCATGCTGCAAAGATGGCAGCAGCGTCGCCCGGATGCAGTGGTAGTCGGCGGCTGGCCATTTTTCGAATTGGCGGCGCGGGCAGGAGCCTATGACGTTGCAAGCATCTTCATGGACGCCGGCGCCGTGGCGCAAGATGGCTTGCCCGAACCGCAGTTGACCATCCAGCGCGAGCTCCGCCGCATCCGGCAACTGACACTGCCGTTGATCGATCGCGTCCTTCCTATCAGTGACTTCATCCGAAGGACGCAGAGCGAACCTGATCGCGGTAACGACACCGGCGTGAAAACCGTGCTGCTGGGGGCCGATCACATGGCTCTCGGCACATTTGGCGGGGATCAGCAGACCGGAGATAGTCGGGACCTGGTGCAGCGCCTCGAAAGGAAAACCGGAAGAGGCGAGCAGTTGCTGATTGCGCTGGGACGATTTGAAGCGCACGGATACAAGAACTCCCCTGCCATCTACGACGTCTTTCGCATGGTTTTAGAACGGGCACCGTCGACGCGCCTGCTCTTGCTCGATGCAGGACAGGACTGCGAAGTGCCGGCAGACCTTACCCCGTTGGTCGAACTGCTGGGTGCGCCTGACGATCTTACCCTACAGGAAATCATGCGCCTGTGCGCGGCTGGCATAAGTACATCTCTTTGGGAGGGATTCAATCTCCCGATTGCGGAGATGCAGTGGCTAGGCCGGCCCGCAGTGGCGTTTAGTCTCGGGGCCCATCCGGAAGTGGTAGCGGAACCTTGGCTGCTTTGCGATGACACGAAGGAGATGGCCACGAAGATTGTTGCTCTTCTCAAGGGCGACGGCTCCCCGGAACTACACGCTCGTTTTGCGGAATTTCGAGAACGCCGCCAATGGGAGTTCACGCTGTCGGCATGGGAGAGCGAAATTTGCGACGCGGTTCAGGGACGCGCTGCCGCCGTGGTAACCGCCCGTAACGAGTCACCAGGGCGCCGCATCATCCTCGTGGATGTCACGAATGCCTCGCTCGATCCGGCGAACCCCGGCGTCATTCGTGTGGTTCGCCGTCTCTGCGCCGAACTACAACAGAATCCTGACTTCGAGTTGGTGTTCGCTGCTTGGGACCTCCAATCCGAAGACTATACCTTTCTCAACGAGACGCGCCGCAAGTTCCTGGAAGGATATTCGGGACCGACCGACGGTTTGAGCTTGCTCTCCAGTGGGGGACGCAACCTAACACCAGCAGAGTTGATTCGAGCCATCAATGTCGGCCGTACCCGTCAATCCATACTTTTTACCCCCGAGGTCCTGCTAGATGGCGGAGCACTGGCGCGGACAAAGTGGGCGAAGCGGCATGGATTCAAATTTGCGGCCATCCTGCACGACATCATCCCTATCTACCGGCCAGAATTCAGCGACCCCAAGATTAACGAGGTATTTCCCGGTTACCTCGAGGCGATTCTGCGGGCGGATGCCGTCTGGAGCAACTCTCGAACAACTCAAGATGCTTTCAACGGCTATGCCGCTTCGATTGGACGAGTCATGCCGCCCGAGAACGGTGCAGTGTGGCTGCCGGGCCAATTCGGCGAGCAGCCGCGCCGCACAGGCCCCGCTGCAAATGCCGGTCCGGAAATTCGCGTTCTGTGCGTATCCACATTGGAGCCCAGGAAGAACCATCTCCGGTTGCTGGAGGCGTTTGGGAAGTTGTCAGCACGTCGGCCGGACCTTCGGCTTCGGCTGGTGCTGATTGGCAACAGTTATGCCGGTGCGCCCGAGATAGCCGAACAAGTGCGGGCAGCAGCAAAGCTAAATGCCAGCATCGAGTGGCTGGGCACGATCGACGACGCACGCCTGGCAGCGGAGTTCGAGAACTGTACTTTCACCGTCTATCCCTCGCTGGTGGAGGGCTTTGGGTTGCCGATCGTAGAGAGCCTTTGGATGGGCCGGCCTTGTCTCGCGCATAATGATGGAGTGATGCAGGAACTCGCAGTACCAGGCGGCTGCCTTACCACAGATATGACCGACCCCGAGTCAATCATGCGGTCGCTGGAACGCCTGGTAACGGACGAAGCATTGCTAGAGCGACTCCGGGAGCAAGCCCGTGGGCGCAAGATCACCACGTGGCGGGATTATGCCGACGAGATTGCTGGCCGACTGAGTGTGTTATAAGGACAAAGACGTGCGATCGACGCCATTTCGACAGCCGAATGAAGTGCTGAGCAAACTGGTAACGGCCGGTGTCGAGCTGATCCACGCTCGCGATCCCGCACTCGGCGCGGCTTTGGACGTTCCGCCTCCCTCCGTCGCCCCGGTTAATCGCTCTACCAGCCTTTTAGCGCCGGAGTTCACCCAGGATATAAGTGGCCTGGCCTACCGGGGAGTGCGGAAAATCTATCGCTCGTTGAAGCGGGTGGAATTGCTGCAGCCGGCGCTGCAAAGACTGCATGACAAGGTTCGGCGACAAGGATAGCCCGGGTAGCCTGCAGCAGTAATCGTTAGTTATCGTACATCGATCTTGGCGGACACCTGTTCGCCAAACGGCGCTGCATCCTTCACCTGGTGATTTCGGGGGCAAGCATGCCAAGCCGGCTCCCAACCGGAAGCGTTACCTTGAAAGTCGCGCCACACCGCGCTGAGCGGTGAGTTGAGTCACGCTTGATTGTCAACGCTGCTGCAGCTTCCCGTCCGGAGTATCGCATCTGCTGGAGTGTTATTCTGTTTTTGTTCCGCATGAGACACGAGTGCGCGAGCCAAGAACCTTCGATGAGGGCCAATGATTCCAAGTTCCCCCGCCAAGTCGGGCACTGAGTACATTTCACAGCCGGTCTCACCCTCACCTTCGTCACCTGTCTGGGCAGCGGTGTTGGTCTTCATCTGCACAGCACTATGCTTGTTTGTGGTCTTTCGACCCTTTTTCACTTCACACTTCGATCTCGTCATGAGCGACCCAGGGGACGGACGTTTTGAAGTGGCGATGCTTGAACACTGGACACGGTCGCTGCATGGCCAGGCCAATCTTGTTTCTCCAAATTTCTTCTATCCGGAAAAGCGGGTGCTGGGGTACAGCGACGCACTGTTGGGTATGGGAGTTCCCTATGCCGGGCTGAGATCTCTCGGCGCAGACCGCTATCTGGCGATGGAATTTGCGATGATGTTGGTTACGGTGTCAGGTTTCCTGGGCATGTATTGCCTGTTGCTAGGGGGTCTGCGCTTTGCCTGGTCGACCGCACTGGTTGGGGCGGTTTTGTTCACTGTATCGAACATGTACTACATCGATGTGGTGCATGAGCATTTGAACTTTATTCTTGTTGCACCCTGGCTATTTGTGTTCGCCACCAAATTTTGGCGGGCGAAGGATTCCCGTCCGGCTGTGGCGCGCGCCTGGATGGGCATGTTAGGCCTTCTGCTGGCGGTCTTCTTCTATACGACCTGCCAGATGACATGGTTTCTGCTTTTCTGCAGCGCCGCAGGATTCATCTTCTACCTGGCTTGCGAATACTTCGCTGAGCGGGATATGCAGCCAGGGTCTCAGGCGCTCCGCGGAGTATGGGCCCAAAGATCGAGCCTCCTTCTGGCTGGGTCGGTGTTTTTGTTGGTGCTTATCCCCTTTTTCATGCTTTACCTGCCTTCGTTGCATCGGACCGGGAGGAGATCTCTTGGAGAAACGCTGTTTTTCATGCCGCGTCCGTTAGGGATGTTCGACGTCGGTAAAGACAATCTGGTTTGGGGAAGGATGTCCGCCCGAATCGAGAATTTCATCAGTCCCGGAGGGTTACACGAACATCCCGTGGGCTGGCCGCTGCTCACGATTCTGCTCTTTCTCGCCACTGCGCTCTATTGCGGCCTGCATTTGTGGCGCTCACGTCATGAGCCTAGCGACCAGGAAAAGCGGACGCTGTGCATCATGTCGGCAATTGCGTTGACCTGTCTGACGTTGTGGACTGTCGGTGTCAGGATCGGTGAGCGCGCTCCCGGCTGGGCGCTGCTTTGGAAGTTTGTACCTGGCGCATCAGCTATCCGCGTGCCGCAACGGATCAACCTCGCACTGAATATCGGGGTGGTGATCGTGTGCATGTTTGGCTTTGAAACATTGAGAAAGAAACTCGCGGGTCGCGGCGCGCTTGCGTACCTCGTGCCTGGGCTGCTGGCTGGGGTACTGTTGGTCGAGCAACTCAATTTCATGCCGACCCATCTGATCAGTAGAGTGGAAGAAGCGCGAAAGTTTTCCCGGCTCACGCCACCTCCAAAGGAATGCTCAGCATTCTATGTTTCGAATTGGAGCGATCGCCCCCTGGGAATGCTGGTCTCGCAGACCGATGCCATGCTGGTCGCCCAGCAGTATGGCATCCCTACGCTCAATGGATACAGCTCTTGGTTCCCCAAAGGCTGGGGGCTGATGACTGCGGCGAAGGGCCATGTCGGCGAGGAAGCAATTGGCTGGGCGCAGCAGCACGGTTTAACGGAGGGTCTCTGCGCGCTCGACTTGAACTGGGGTGCATGGTCCAAGGTTGATATGCAGCGATATTTGTCTCCCACGTACCTCGGCGAGCCCCTTGAAGGTAAGCTCGCAGATCCTGGATTCGAAGATAGTACTCTCGAACTCTGGGCTCCGTATCAGGCGGTACGAGCGGCAGTGAGCAATGCGCAAGCACACAGTGGTGCTCAAAGTCTGGCGGAAACAGAAGGGGTGGGCAGTGTCTATCAAGATGTAAACGGGCTGGAGCTTGGTAAGCAGTACCGGATATCCGCGTGGGTCGCGACATCGTCTGATGCGACTGCCGGGGCACAGATTGCGGTCTTTGATCCAGGAGCGAATGTCGCAATCTTCTCCAAGACTTTACACCCTGGTACGAGTTGGCAGCTACTGTCGGACTTTGTCACCGTAAGTCAAGCTGGCACACTTCGCATTCATCTGTTTCGAACGGAGGGGAGTGGCACGATTTACTGGGACGACGTGGGTATCTATTTGGACAAGGGAGCGGAGAGTTCCCCGGCCCAACAGTAGTGCCACCGTTCAGGGGAGCCGAGAGCATTCGCGTATAGGGACGGCTAGCCCTCGCACTAATTCTCCTGCCACGCGAGGTCGCGATGGAAGCGAAGTGAACAGCTACTTCGCCGCCGATTGTTCGATAGGCTGCGGCATCTGCCACCAGTGCCGCAGAAGGTAGACCAGGATCAGCAGCAACGCGATCGCGAGGACAAAAAGGTAGCCCCAGGGGAATTCGAACCGGGGCTCTGCCTTGAGCACACGAAGCGGTAGCGAAAATTCGGCTATGTCGGAATTCCTCCGGAGAGCAACATTCAGCTTCCATGCTGTCGCGGCCGGAAGATCCAGTTCCGCCGTTTGCAGCAGCTTGTTCTCCGAATCCTCGTGATTGGCGCGCGCCGTTAAAGCCGCTCCCTGCGCGTCTCCAGCCTTACGAGCTGTGAGATCGACCGTCGTATCCAGCAGAACTTCCCGAGTATTTCGGTCCTGTACCAGGATGCTGAACGACGACCGGCCGGCGTCGAGGTCTTCTGCAGGAGCGAACACGGCCATCTCAAATGGTCCCGATGCCCCCTTCAATCGCAGGACCTGACTATCATCCTGGTTCGAACCCGCGGCCAGCAGTCCCGCGAAGCACACGCCGGCCATCGCGAACAGCACCCCGAAGGAAATCGCTTCCACCGTTCTTCCCGTTAATCGTGTTTGCAAGAAGTGAGGGACAAGCGGAATTTTGCGTGTGCCAGGCAGAAGCTCATCATCGAATGACTGATCGCGTCTACGAGGCGGAACCGGCCAGGGTTGCGTCGCCTTCCTCGACAGGCACTGAATCGCGATCACGATGGCTGGAACAACGTAGGCGAGCGATCCCATGACCCACATGATGGCGCCGGCCGCGACTTGGTCTTCCAACGCGGAAAAGCCGAACAGGCGGGGCGTGGTCGAATACGACGGATAGAGCACGCGATCGGAAAAGCACAGGATAGCTGACAGCGCGGTGTTCTGCAGGTCCGCAATCAGCAGATATGGCACCATCGCCCAGCGCGGCCACTGCGTCTTGCTGGGCCACGGCTGCACCACCGGCCACCAGAAGATGAGCGACGTGAGAAAGAAACAGGCGTGCTCCACCTGATGCCACATCGAAGAACGCAGCGCCAGCTCGTACAGCGCCGGCGTGTGCCATGCGAACATCGCCACGCCCATCAGCAGCAAAGCGCAAACCGGGTTCGTCAGCATGTTCCCGACCTTCTGGGCCAGGGACCAATTCACGAACGGTCCGGCAAACTCGCGCGCCGCAAAAATCGGCAGCCCGCGAACCATTGGAATGAGAGGCGCGCCGAGAAGAATCAGCGGGGGCGCAATCATCATCAGCACCATGTGCTGCAGCATGTGCGCCGTGAGCACGGAGCCGTTGAATACATCCATCGGAGAGGCAAGCGCCACCCAGAGCGAAAAAAATCCTGCCAGAAAGGCGATGGCTCGCCACGGCGGAAGGAACGGCGCGCCGGCGCGCCTAAGTAGCCACCAGCCTCGCAGATACACAACCGCCGACAACACAATAGCGAAGGTTGCGGCCGGAGGAATTGACCAGGAACGCAGGACAGCTTGATAAACGGGCTGCATGGCAGATCAGCGCATGTTCGCTGGAGGATGACCCTGCTCTTCCTGCGGCAGTACCGCTTGCGAGGCATCGCGCGCCGCCGGCTGGTTTGCCGGGCGCAGCGTTTCCAGGAAGGAGACCAATGCGGTCACCTCCGCCGGGTTCAGGTTCTTCCCGTAGGCGGGCATGTTGCCCCCGCCCTGAATGACCTGGCGCACAAGCTGATCGTGGGTTAGCCGGGTCGCGACCCGGTCGAGCTCAGGTCCTCGCTTGCCGCCGGAGCCGCCGATCTCATGGCAGTTGCGACATTGTTTGACTTGGAAGACCAGCGCCCCTTGACGCTCCAGTGGCGACCGCCCGTTGAGAAATTCTACCGGAACCGGATCACCACTCCAGCCGTTCATGACCGGCCCCCAGGGAGAATAGGTGGCCAGCTTGGTAAAGGTTGCGAGTGCGACCGCAATCAGAAGCAACGTCACCACCGCGATCGGCCGCCTCCTCCAGCTCTTTTCGCCTTCCCCCGAGAGGAAGGGCAGGAGAATGAGAAACCCAATGACAATCACGGGACCGATGAGCAGGGCCACCGTCTCCATCTCCGGCGGCATCAAAGCCAGCATGGCATACAGCCACAGGAAAAAGAAATCGGGCTTGGGAGTCGTCTGAATGATTGTCGGGTCGGGATACCCGGTGGGGCCAAAAGGCCCGAAGTACCATGCGCACGCCATCACGCTAACAACGATGGCGGCGGAGAAGAACATGTCCTTCCATATCGCCACCGGCACGAAAGGAACGCCGTCCTTATGGACCAATTCCTCATATTCCTTGACGTACGTCGCACGGCGGACGACGCGTCCCGGCATGGGCCATTCGTTGATGCCGAGCTTCAGCACCATCAGCAGGTGTAACGAGACCAGCGCAATCAGCAGACCAGGGATCAGGAAGACGTGCAGCGCGAAGAAGCGCGAGAGCGTGGCGCCCGCGATGATGGGGCCGCCCAGCAACATGTGGACTGCGTACGCGCCAATGATTGGCACACGGCTGGTGATGGAGGCGCCAATTCCAAGCCCCCAGTAGGCATCCTGATCAAAACGCAGGACCTGGCCGGTGAACGCCATGCCAAGGGTCATCAACAGAAGAAACACGCCGACGATCCAGGTTAGCTCGCGGGGAAACTTGTAGGCCCCGAACAGAAACACCTGGCACAGGTGGATGAGAACAACCGCCACCATGAAGTTGGATCCCCAACCATGTACGGCGCGCAGCAACCATCCCAGGGTGACATCGTGATTAAGATACTGCAGGCTGTTCCAGGCCTCTGCCGCCGACGGAATATAAATCAGCGCCAGCAGGATGCCGGTGAATACCTGCAGGATAAAAAGTGTTAGCGCGGCGCTGCCGAAGACGTACCACCAGCTTGCCGACTTGCGAGGGATCGGGTGGCCCATCGCTTCACGGACGACCCCGCCGATTTGCAACCTCCGCTCGAACCAGTCTCCGATCTTCTCTAGCCTTGACATCCGCTTTTCCCTTCACGCAGGCCCGCGGTGGTGGAGAGCGTGGGAAGCTGCCCCGCTTCAATCAGCAACTTGCCGCCTTCTACTTTGTACGGATACTCAAACAGCCCGCGCGGCGGCGGTCCGGAGGCACGCGAACCGTCCTGGTAGTACACGCCACCATGACACGGGCACATGAACAACCCCGACTGGGCGAACCAGCGCACCGGGCATCCCAGGTGAGCGCAGTTGATGGCAAACACCTGGAACTGCTCGCCCTGAATCCGGCGGACCCAGCAGGGAGTGTCGTCCGTCTCGCCGTCCCCGACACGCGAGATAGGATTGCGAAACTTGGCAAGCCGCGTTTGGCCTTCGGGAAATTCATCCAGCTCGCCCAAGGTGATCCAGCGTTTGTACTGCCCGCGGTCTCCGGCGAGGATGGGCGAGACCAGATAACCGACCACCGGCACCGCCAGCACCGCGACCGCCAGTCCGTTGAGCACGATTCCAATCTTGGCGAACATATCTCGTCGGGAGATTTCGTTCTTTTCCTGATCGCTCAATGAATTCCTCCGGGCGACGATGAACTCGCGGAACCAGCCTGAGTCGGACGTGCGGGACGCTGCGTCGAGAGCCATACGACAACATCGGATATCTGCTGGTCGGTCATGGGGTGTCCCGCGACGTTGTTGCGCCAGTCGGGCGCGTCGAAGTCGGGACGGCCAGCGATGACGATGCTGCGCAGTCCCTGGTCGCTGATGAGGCTGAGATACGCACCACCGGTGACCGAACCTGCTTTCGGCCCGCCTTTGGCGCCAGTCCCGTGGCAGGAGGCGCAGAAAGTTGCGTACGCCACTTCTCCCTGTTGCGGATTGCCGGGCGTTTTCGCGGCGTAAGGAGGAGCGGCCACGCCCGCCAGCACGTTCGGCTTGCTCCACCGCTCGCGGATGCCGTGAATGATGGCGTTGACCTGCTCATCGGTCAACATTCCGCCTTCCTTCTGCGCGAAGGCCGACATCGCCGTGCCCGGCCGACCCTTTGAAACCGTGGAGCGCAACGTGTCGTCGTCAACGATCGCCAGATAGACCGGGTCGGACAAATCCATCGCCGGACCCTTTCGGCCTTCAGCGCCGTGACAGCCCGCGCAGTTCTGGCTGTAGAGCACTACAGGGTCCAGGACGGAATCCGGCCGTGGTACCTCGGGACCCGGCGCAGGCTTACCGCGGGCGGAACAACCGGCAAGCGCCAGGAGCACAGCCAGCGACAAGACCAGCACCGCGAAGCCACGCTTCATTGCTTATGGTCCTCGCCGTCGCGTTCATGCAGAAGTCCCGGAGTCTCGATACCAAGGCGCATGGCGAGTGGCAGGTTCTCCGATGTCCAGACTTTGTTTTGCCGCACTACGACCAGCCCTGCCACCACGCCAAATGCCACCTGCGAGGCGGCAAACCACCACCAGTTGATTTCCTTGTCCAGCAGCGGGTTTACATAGTCCAGGATGCGATAGAGCAACCCTGTCCACAGCAACGGGCCAACGATTCCCCCCAGGACGATGGGACGGGTGGGCAGCATGGGAAGCATGGCGCCGTACAGGAGTCCGACCAGCAGACACATCGTGATGTGCATGGCGAGCGCGAACAAGAACCAGTCGAACCGGAAGCGCAGCATCTGCTCGGTCGTGGGCATGGCCGGCGAGGCGTATAAACTGCCCGCGATCAGGTTGATCGGATACCAGATGCTGCGGAAGAAGACTAGCCCGTAGAGCATCGCCAGCAAGGCCATGGCAACACCGCCCGCCAATCCGCCCTTCACTCCGGCGGAAATGGGATAGATCTTCAGCGGGAGCCAGGCTCGTTCCACATGTTGTGCGGCCGGCAAGCGGGTCGCCGGAGGTGCGGGGGCGACAACTGCTTCCGGCTCGGCAACGGCAGGCACCTCAACATGATGCTCACGCGGAAGCACCTGGCGAAACCATCCGACAGCACCAGCCAGCCACAGCACAGCTCCCAGAATGCTGATGGAGGCGTTGGTCAGCAGTCCGGCAAAAATCAACGAGGCACCGAGCGCCAGCACGAACGGCCACGCCGTAGGCGCGGGCAGTACCACCATCTCGGGATTGCCGGTCACATGCTGGTCCTGCGTTTGCATAGAGCTCTCTCAATTACCTAGAGCGCAATGAAATACACCACCGTGAGGACGACCACCCACACGGCGTCCACAAAATGCCAATACATCGCGAAGACTTCGATCTTCGGCACGTGCTCCTGCTCCACATATCCCAGCGCGGTGAAGATCATGATCAAGGAAAGTCCGATCAGGCCAACGATCACGTGAAACGCGTGCAGGCCAACCAGCGAGTAAAACGTGGTCCCGAACAGGCTCGAGCTGATGGTCAACCCGTCGTTGTAGATCAGGTGATACCACTCGCGGGCGGTGCCAAGAATAAAGATCGTACCCAGCGCAATCGTCAGCAGCCACCATATGCCGAACAGCTTGGTCTTGCCGCGCGCGATAGCGCGCTCCGCCATGACGATGGTGAAGCTGCTGGAGAACAGACAGATTGAATTGAAGTAAGGAACGTGCAGCACTTCGCGCGGCGTCGGGCCGCCTAGACTCTTTCCGGCGTAATACAGGTAAGCAACCACAAAGATGCTGAAGATGGCGGACTCTGCCGCAATCAGACACCACATGCCGACGCGTCCGCGATATTCGTGCGGGAGCGGCATTTCGGCGGGCGGGACGGCGACCGTTGTTGCTGCCAAACTAGAACTCTCCTTTGCAGTACGTCATTCGTACTTCCAGTCTGGATCTTCCGGATGTTTCAAGTCCCACAGCGGACGCCGGCTCCGCACCACTGGAATCTTGGCGAAGTTGTACTCCGGCGGCGGCGATGAAGTGGCCCACTCCAGAGTCCAGGCGTCCCAAGGATCGTTGCCCGCCGGCTTCCCTTTGAGGTACGACCAGACAACGTTCACCACCCAGAACAGAATGCCGACGATCTGGAAGATGACGCCGATGGAAACGATCATGTTCCAGAGCTCCCATCCGCGCCCCGGTTCGTAGGTATAAATACGGCGCGGCATGCCCAGCACTCCGGGAATATGCATGAAGTCGAAGGTGAGATGAAATCCGATGAGGAACAGCCAGAAGTGCCACTTGCCCAGGGTTTCGTTCCACATCCGGCCGGTGACCTTGGGATACCAGTAATAGAGCGCAGCGAAGATGGTGAACACCAGCCCGCCAATCAGCACGTAATGGAAATGGGCGACGACGAAGTACGAGTTTCCGAGCTGCCAGTCAAAAGGAGCAGCCGCCAGCATGATGCCAGTCAGGCCGGCAATCAGAAACTGGAACAAAAATCCGATACAGAACAGCATGGGAATGGTCAGCCGAATCTTCCCGCCCCACATCGTTCCCAGCCAGTTGAAGATCTTAATGCCGGTTGGCACACCCACCGCCATAGTCGAAGCAACGAAGAAGGCGTTGGCGTAGGAGGTCATTCCAATGGTGAACATGTGGTGCGCCCACACGCCCAGGCTGACAAAGCCGATGGCCACCGTCGCCGCCACCATGATCGAGTAGCCGAAGATCGGTTTCCGCGAGAATACCGGGATGATCTCGGACGCGATTGCGAATCCCGGAATGATGAGGACGTAAACCTCCGGATGCCCGAAGATCCAGAAGAAGTGCATCCAGATGACCGCCGATCCGCCGGCTTGCGTGTCGAAGAAATGGGCGCCCAGGTAGCGGTCAAGCAGCAGCATGATCTGGGCCGCCGTCAAGGGCGAGATAACGATCAGCACCATCGCCGACATCACCAGGTTCAACCACGCAAACAGAGGCATGCGCCCCAGCGTCATTCCGGGACAGCGCATGCACAAAACGGTGGTCACAATGTTCAGCGCGGTCCCAATGCTGCCGACGCCGCTCACCAGCAGGCCGATGATCCAATAGTCCGTGCTGTGCCCAGGGGAGAACGCCTGCGAAGTGAGTGGCGCGTAGGCGAACCATCCCACATCGGGAGCGCTGCCCGCACCATAAAGGCCGGGTCCTCCCAGAAAGCTGAAATACAGGATGATCCCGCCCAGGGCGCTCATCCAGAAGCTGAACGCGTTCAAGCGCGGGAAGGCCATGTCGCGCGCGCCGATCATCAATGGCGCAAGATAATTCGCGAACCCAAACAGCAGCGGCATGCCCACCAGGAAGACCATGGTGGTGCCGTGCATGGTGAATAACTGGTTGAACACCTGCGGGGAGACGAAATGGTTGTGCGGAATCGCCAGTTGGATGCGCATCACCGTGGCTTCCAGTCCGGCGATGACCAGAAACAGAATGCCGTAGAGGATGTACATCAGGCCGAGCTTCTTGTGATCCACCGTAACGATCCACTCGTGCACCTGATCGAAGAACGGTTTGGCGTCCTCACGTGCGGCCGAAACCGGCATCGGTCTCAAAACTGATTCGGCATTTGACATCAGTGGGTCCCCATACGAGTCAGCGCAAGCTCACTAGATAGTCGGTCAGCGCGTTCAGGTCCTGGTCGGGCAATTGCATGGCAGGCATCAGCGATCCCGGTTTCATCGCCTCCGGGTCCTTGACCCAAAGCCGCAGATTCTCGCGATTATTCAGCGCCGCGCCGGCGGCAATCGTCTCGCGGCTCATCAGGTGAGTCAGGTCAGGCCCGAATTTTCCCTTCGCGTCTGTACCCGCTATCGCGTGGCAGTTGACGCAAGCCGTAGTCTCGAAAATCTGCCGGCCCTTGGCTACACTGTCAGCGACTTGTGCCGGAGCGCGCTGTCCGGCGATCCATTTGTCGAAGTCCGCGCGCGATTCAACCACCACCCGCAGCAGCATCTTGGCATGCTGAACACCGCAATACTGCGCGCACTGCCCGACGTAGGTCCCGGTTTCATGCGGATCGATCCACATGCTATTGGTGCGGTTGGGAATCAGGTCGGTCTTCCCGGCCAGCATCGGGACCCAAAAGCTGTGGTCGGTGTCGGCCGATAGCAGCGTGATGTGCGTGGGTGTGGGCTCCTTGGCCTCGCTGACGGGAACGTGCAGCTCGTTGGCAGTTATAAACGCCTGTTGCGGATAGCGAAACTCCCACCAGAACTGATGACCGACAGCCGTCACCTCGATGGCGTTCGGCGGGAAACTTGCATCCTCGACCGCATGGATCACCCGTGCGGTCGCCAGAAACAGCACCACCACGATGAGAACCGGAATGACCGTCCACGCCAGTTCCATCTGATTACTGCCGTAAATCTGCGGCGGCTCCCGTCCGTCGTCGGAGGCGCGCTGCCGGAACTTCACCACGCAGTACGCCAGCAGGCTAAACACCACAATAAAGATGACAGCACAAACTTCCAGAACGAAGAGCGACAGGTGGTAAACCGAATCGGCCGGAGTGGAAGCTGGAGTAAAGATGTTCGGAATGGCCGGATCTCCGCCCGGCGCAGCAGCCGCAGCCTTCGCCGTGCTCAGGCACAGAGCGGCAAGGCAGCACACGGTTGTTCCCAGTCGACGGTTGAAACTCAAAGCACCCTGCTCCAAAATCTCAACAGCGAGAGCCTACAACTGTAGGGTTCGGACGTTCGGTTACCCGGCAAGCGGCGGAAAAACTCCTCCCCCACACGGCGGAATCGTGCTCACTCTGCAGTGACGGGATGATTGCGCCTGCGGAAGGATTTGTCAAGAGGTTTGCGAGCGAAGGCTGTGATCTAAATCTGTCGAGACCGATTGGCCCCCGCACAAGTAGCAGAAAACATCACGATGGCCGCGGGTTTGCTGGTTTTCGATCTGCGCGCTGACGATAAACGGAAGTTTGCAGTTGTGTGAATTTATGAGCAGCCCGCTTCCCGCCTCAAAAGCGGAAAGCGGCTGGCATTATGGTCCTGCATTCAACGTTCGTTATTGCTTTTCGTCGATATACGTCGAGACTCTTCCAGTTTGCTTGTTGTCAAGGACCGTAGTCATTTTCTTTCCGTCAGGCGAAACCGTCATCTTCGCAACACTGTATAGTTTGCCATCGCGTTTGTAGGTCACTTCGATGGAGCGGTCCCCCAACGCCTTCAGCGATACGGTTTCATTCGCATAAATGCCCTTCACCGGATACTCTTTGCCATCCATTTTGGCTTCCCAGCTTTCGCCGGTCGGTGTGGACATGCTCAGCCCATTGCCCGCTCCCTTCCACGTGCTGGTAAGCCCGGCAGTGTCTTCGTTGACGTTTTGGGTCCGCCAGGAACCGGAGATCGCGTTGGAGCCGGCAGGCCCCTTGGCGGTCCGCGTCAGCTTGGCTTCCGCCTTGTAGGACGCGCTGCCGTCGGCGGGGTAGTTGGTGCTGGAAACCGTCAGTGTCTTTCCATCCTGCGATGCGGTCCGGGTCTGGTCGAACATTGGCTTCCCGGCTTTCTTGGCGGTTAATTGGACGGTGTTCGCATCGGTAACCTTTACCGCCAGCGTGTCATAGGTTTGGCCGGTGACCGGCTGGTCCTGGCCGTCGGCCTTCAGGTTGTTGATTTTGGGGACGCAAGTTTCGCAGTCGTATATCCCATTGTTCACCGAAAACGTGAAGGGCTTTTGCGACAGCTTGGACTCCGCCATGTTGGTCTTCCAGGTCCCGTCAAACGGGCTCTGGGCAAACAACATCACGGGGAGCAACCACAGAACAACACACAGCATTTTCTTCATGCTTATCTCCTGATTCAGATAGAGGTGATGAGTCGAGGCTATGCCCGCGTTCCAGGTTTGTCAAAACCTCTGTACGTGTCCTCTGGTACTTCAGAGGCTCGCGAGTAGAGACTCAGACCATGCAAGCGGCAAGAACGGAACCATAGAACTCGCCTTCCTTTGCATGCTGGCCCGGCCAAAGCTCCCCTCGCCTGGACCCAAACACGGAGACACCAAGTCTAGCCAAGTCTTGGCTAAAGAGTTAACCGCTACAATAACATCATGCCCAATTACCGGTTGATCAGGACGGGATCCGATGTTCGTGTCTTCGTAGACGGCAATCCCAAGTTAACGGTTGACGCGAACAAGCGAAACGAAATGCGCGACTACATGAAGTCGGTTGGCCTCACGCCCGACGAGATCAACCAGAAGGTCCACGAACTCTACATGACGAACAAGACGGAGTTCGTCGTCAGCCCGTGATCTCAGCGTCAGCCGTCGCAGCACCGGGTAAGAATGGCGGTCCGACACTGCACAGGAGGAATGTATGCCGGAAGTAGCCTACGTATCCAACGTTCGCATCGAGCGCATCAAAGGACCGCTGCGCCGAGCATATCTGCCGGGCGAGCCGCAGCCTGTGATGTTCAGCGTCCACGGTGGCATCGCCAAGCATTACGGCATTGACGAGAGCCGTCTGCCGGAGCCGCACGCCGCGACCATTGATTATGTGATTGCCGCGCTCGGCGGTTGAATGATCGGCACCTTTGGCGGCGCGCTGGATGCGCGCAAAATCAATGCTAAAGACGGCCGCCTGAGCTGCGAGGTCCGCGGCGAGGTGGAAGACGAAGGCGGAGTGCTCATCATCAAGCGGGTGCACGTGAGTCACACGCTGCGCGCCGAAGAACCCGAGGCCGTGCGCGAAACCGTGGAACGAGTCCATGGGATTTACGCCCAGAGCTGCCCGGTCTATCGGTCACTCATCCCCGCGTTCCAGATCACGTCGAGCGTGACGATTGAGAAGGTAGCCGAGGGCGGGTGATGAGCGCATCCCGGCGACTGGGCTTTACAGCCTGCTGAAAAAGGAGGGAAGTAGGTACTTTACGCAATCGCGGCTTATCGCCACGTCAGTGGGCAGCTCAACACGCTGCCATCTGACAATTTGTATTCATCATCAAATCTGCTCGAAGCAAGGTGTTTGAGTTTCATTTTATGATGAAAGTCAGCCTGATTCTTGCGGTCCTCAGACGCTCTTCCAATTGGAATCACAACTCCGACGCTCTTAGCAATCCGCAGAGTTTGTCAAGAACAATCTTATGGCAGGATCGAAGCCCAAGCCCGCGTGAAGGTGTATGCGCTGGGCTCTTCGCGTAATCGCCACGTTCTCCAAAATCAATCAGTAAATTAATTATTTTAATTTAACTATTGACATTATTAATATCACATGGTAAAATGCTCATGGAAATCAACCCATGGCGATCCCCCGTACAACTTGCCCGGAATGCAACCAGCCCTTCAGGATCACCCGCCTGGCCTGTCCCACGTGCAATCTGGCGATGGAAGGCCAGATTGAGCTGTCGCCTCTGGACCAGCTCGCGCCGGAAGATCAGGCCTTCGTGATGGCGTTCGTTCGCCACCACGGCTCGATCAAGAAGATGGAAGAGCTTTTCGGCATCAGCTATCCCACGGTGAAGAACCGTTTGAACGCCATCGCGGCCCGGCTCGACAAGAGCCTGCAGGCTCCGTCAGCACGCGAGTATGTGCTGGAGCAGCTTTCCCGCGGCGAGATCAACGTGGACGAAGCGCTGGAGAAATTGGGTTGAGCCCCAGGAGGAACGACGATGTCAGTGGAAACCAGGAAAGTGCTTGAAATGCTCGCCGCCGGCAAGATCACGTCCGATGATGCCGAGCGGCTGCTCGACAAACTTGCTGCGGGGAAAGAACCAGTCGATAGCGGCGCGCCAGAAAATCACGATAGCGCGGGCGCAACCACGCCGCGGAAATATTTGCGGATTCTGGTCAATGGCGAGGGCAAGGACGTGAATGTGCGCGTGCCGCTCAGCTTCGTGCGCACCGGCGTGGGACTGATGGCCGTCCTGCCGCCGCGCGTCGCCGACAAGCTGCATGACAAGGGCTTTGATTTGTCTGCCCTGAAAGACCTGAAGGGCGACGAATTGAACGAAGCGCTCAACACCTTGAACATTCACATCGACAGCAGCGACGGCAAACACGTGCGGGTGTTCTGCGAATAACTGCGGGCGGCTCGATCGGCAGGCTACGCTTCCATGCTCGATGCTTCCGGGAAGCGCAGCTTGCATTTCGACAGTGCCCGGTCAAGCAGGTCCTCGATCTCGTTCTCTTCCCGGTTCCTCGACATCGCCAACTCGCTCACCAGCAGGTAGCGGGTTCGTTCCAGCATTTTCTTTTCCCGGAAGCTGAGCTGCTTGGTTTGGGCGAGGAGTAGCAGGCCTTTGAGAACGATGGCAACATCGAGCAGAGACCCGGTCCGCATCTTGTCGGAGTTTTCTTTGTACCGGTCTTTCCAGTCGGCGCTGTTAATGCATTTGCCGTCGGTGAGGAAGTCCAGAATCTTCTGCACCTCACCGTTGCGCACCACCTTGCGCAGGCCGACGCTGCCCACATTGTGGAAAGGCACCATCACCTTCAGGCTGCTGGCTTTGATATGAAGAAGGTAAAACCGCTCGACTTGCGAGCCGATCGTCCTGCTACTGATTTGTTCGATAACGCCTACCCCGTGGTTCGGGTAAACGACCTTGTCTCCGATACTAAAGGTCAGTGTATTCATGATGGCCGGAATACTGCTCCCCAAGGCAACATCCGGGATCGAACAGGGGAGAACCACGTTTAAGATAATCCGATTGTACTCCCGCTCGCCCGAAGGGGTCAATGGACGCGGCTTTCGAGGGAACTCCGTCATCCCGGAAGGGCGGTCCTTGAAGGCCCGCGTTGATGGCAATTCAAGAGAAAGGGCTTCAGCCCCGAGTCGCCCTTCGTTTCCCCTCGAACCCACCAGGGCTTGAAGCCGTCCGCAATCGGGTAAACTATGAGCATGCTGAACCCAATGGACTTTGAATGCCCAGCCTGTGGCGCCAAGCCCGGGGAAAAGTGCCAGACGATCACACACAAAGCCATGTCTAGACCTCATGGCAAGAGGCAACGCGCCGCACTGGACAAAGAGCATCCTCCTGAGCACCTGAACCCCGCCGCCGCTCCCATCCTCGCGCCAGACAGTGGGAACAACCAACCGCGTTAGATTGCACTCCGAACCGACAATCGCTTCGGTGGAAGAGCTGGCCTTCCGGCCAGCCTCTACGTCACTCATAACAGGACCTGGCTTCATAGCAGTTTCATGGTTGGTGTAGCCCGCTTTGAAAGGGCTCGCCTTCACAGGCCGCTAAAAAAGTCGTTGTAGCGGCGTTTTGAAAGGGCAAAGCTTTAGCGGTGGCGTTACAAGTCCTTTATTTTTGTCATCCCGAACCGACTTTAGTCAGTGAGGGATCTGCTTTTTTCGACTTTTTTAGCGGCCTCTTCAGGCGTGCCGAAATAGGGCGCCAAAGCTTTCTCGCAAATCCCCAACGCCCGCCGGTAGAGCGGCTCGGCCTCGTCTAGCCGATTTGTGACTCTCAGCAACAGGGCCAGGTTGTTGAGGCTGGTAGCAACGTTGGGATGAACTGGCAAGCGCCAGCGGAAGACCTCCAACCTTTGCCGATATGGTGCGGGCCAAATCCGCATCCTTCGGCTTGGCATCGGAAGCGTGCTGTTTTGGCGCGATCATCTTGGCTCGCCGCAGAAGTAGCGACGCCCCAACTTCCTGCTCCATGGGCTTGAGCTTCTTCCCCTCAATCCATTCCGTCGCCTCGGCCTGCATGGTAACGATCACATGGCGGCCAGCGGTATTTGTCCGCTCGGTGAAATCGCTGAGCGCCGGAAGATCGGTCACGTTGTCAAGCACCAACAGCCACCCGTCGTGGTCGTCCAGCCAGCGCTTGACCGCATCTACAATGACGCTTTGTTCTTTTGCCTCGCGCTCTGGTAATTGCAAAACCCCGGCCAACTGCGCCAGATCGGCGAACAGCGTCTCCTGGCTCTCGGCTCTTACCCACAGCACCGCCTCCTAGTCCTTGCGATGGTCGTAGGCATACCGCACCGCCGTCTGTGTCTTTCCTATGCCGCTGAGCCCGGCCAATGCGGCAACGCCGCTCGCACCAAGCGTCGTCCTCAATCCGTCGAGCACATCCTGGCGCCCGGTAAAGAAACGGTTCTCTGGAAATGGCACGGTGAAGACTTGCGGCGGTGGGACCGTCCGCGATGGCGACTTTCTTTCCAGCACTGGCATGGTTTGCGCGGGCGCGACCGTGGGCATCGTCCGCACGGCGCCGGCAACTGCTACTGGCTTGCGTGCCGGCTGCGTCGTAAGGCGGCGGAACAGCTTGTCGTAACCGTCAGTGGCGCTTGGGTTGTAGTAGGTTGCTCCGATCAGTTCGTCTGGGATGTATTTGGCATCGCCGGCGGAGAAAATCAGTGGAATGAATTTGTCATTCTTGGCCGCTTTCTTATAGAGCTCCAGAGTAATAACGAAGCCTTCCCATTGCCCGCCCAATCCCTTGCCGGCTTCTTCTTTTCCTTCGTAGCGCCGCTGATAGGTCTCGGTGCAGGCGACCAGGACGAACTGCGATTCCTGCACCTGGTTGCGGCACCATCGCGGCCAGCCTTCGGGCGGCGACTCCTCGTGCTGGTCGATGCGGCAATCCACCCCATCGCCGCGGAGCCGCTCGGACAGGTTCCATACCCGATCCATGTGCTCCTGGCTGTCGTGGCTGTAGCTGATGAGGACGCGCGTCGCCATGTCTGCGCCGGATGATACCTCAAGTAGGAAGCGGACAGAAGGGCAAAGTTAGGGTTGAACCGCGGATCCCTCCGCGCGGGGCGGCTTCGCCGTCCGGAGCTGAAGCTCCGGACTACCGAGCCCCTCGGTCGCGATGACAAAACAGAGGTTAGCGAGAAACCTCTGACAGCGTCCCACTCTCGGGTAGAGCTGGCCTTCAGGCCAGCGTCCAGGATGCGCTTTGAAGTTCAGGCTTTCAGTCCACTGCTCGCAGTGGACTGAAAGCCTCATCAAAAAAGAATGGCGTTCTTAACGCGGGCCTGAAAGGCCCGCTCTACCCACCTTCACGCGAGCGGCTGCCTTCGCCGCGAGTCGAAGGGCCCCTATTGTCCTCCCGAACGTCGATGAAAGGTATAGGCGTCCTTTCGGCTGCGCAGCGGGCAGGCTCTTCGACTCGTCACCCTGCTCCTCGCCCAGGATGACAAATCGGGTCAGGCGAGGTGCCCCACCCTAGATTGCCGCTTCACGCCCGTGGCCGTTTTACCAGGCCCAGCAGCAGCTTGGTGCGATGGATGGTGCCCCGCCCTACCTTGAGAATGCGCGTCATCTCCCGCTCCGAGTGGCCCTTTTCGTACAGCTTAAGAAAGCTTTCATCGAAACGGCTGAGCTGCGGTTCGTCGGGGGTCTGGCTCCAACGGTTGATGGGCAAACCGCGTTCCTGGTTGCGCTTCATCCCGCGACGGATGGCGTCCGAGAGATTGGCCTTGGTGGTCATCGTCGCCCGCAGGGGCGCGCCTCCTCGTGTTGATCAATGGGGCAAAGCCGCGCTTCCGCCGCGGGGCCTCCCGGAGAGCTTCCCTGCTCGGTCGGGGTGCACTTGGCTGCCCTGGGTGAAGAGGGCGTATGCGCGCGTCGCCATGCCTGCGCCGAATGATACCTCAAGCCGTGGGACAATGAAAATGGGGAAACGTCGCTCTGGGAGTGTGGCACACCATTGCACCCGGTACAGTGGCGAGCAGGGGGCGATTCCGGTATCGCGAGCTCGGAACAGTGAAGAGGTGGACGTGATTGCGGCACCAAGTCGAAAGGATGGCGAGGTGAAATGCTGCCGCGCCATAAGCTTGGGAACAGTCGCTGGTAAGACGCGCAACAGCATTCGGAGGAATGTGAGTGTGAGGCAAAACTATGTGACCTTTAGTAAATTAACACTCTGGCAGTAAGCGGGCGCCAATTGGGGCAGAGCGCGGCGCGACTACTCCAAAAGGCAAAATGTACGGCCTGACGGCGAATTATAACTTGACAAATGCGTGGGTGCGCGTGACCTCTCATGGCAGTGGATTGCTTGATCCAGCTCCAGAGCGAGGCTCGTGTTGTAAGTGATTGAATATAAATACTTTATCTACAAATGTTCCACGTGGAACATTGGGGTCTGCGGAGAGCCGCCCCATTTTGGACGGCAGGAAGGTCGGACTAAATTGTTCCACGTAGAACAATTGCTATAAAGTCGCTATTAAATGAATAGTTTACAATCTCGTCCTCGCTCGGCGTCGCCATCGGATGATCTAAGACTGGTTAAAACTGTACGCCCGTTGCGCAACCCAGTCGTTGGCCATCCCATCCACTGGCGGCACGCCGGATTAGCAACCTAGATCGTCTGCTTCGGAATTCTTACCCCGCCATGGTCGCTCTGTTGCAAAGCGATGACCGACGAAGTGCGTTCGGGTTACGCACACCAACTGACTGGGCGTACACTCCTCTGAATCAGCGGTTTCCGCCCAAGCTTCCGAGTCTTGCACAGTTTTTCCTCGAAAAACTTTCGCCGAACCAGACTCTGCCATTGCCGCCGCGCGCCGCACCGTCTAAGCTTCTTGCGACTGCCGAAATCGCTCGCACGCCGCCGCAGATACACGATCCGTGCGGCTGCGTCAAGTTGCTAAGCTGCCGGGCCAGCCGGCGTTGTCCCTGTATGCTAGTTGGCAGTTACTAACGACTCGTTGCCAGAACACTATGTCCCGGATCATCGCGGTCACCAATCAGAAGGGCGGGGTCGGCAAGACGACGACCGCCATCAATCTTGCGGCCTCCTTCGCCTCGCTGGGCGCGCCGACGTTGCTGGTCGATTGCGACCCGCAGTCCAACGCCTCCAGCGGGCTGGGCTTCGCGCGCGATCCCGAGCGCCCCAGCACCTACCAAGTCATCCTGGGCGAAGTCGCGGCCCAGGGGGCGCTGCAACCCACTGCGGTCGGTAACCTCAGCGTGATCCCGGCGCACAAGAACCTGCTCGGCGCGAACATCGAGCTGGTCCCGCTCGAAGGCCGCGAGTACCGCCTGCGCCGCACGCTGGGGCCCATCCTGCCGCGTTTCCGGTTCGTGGTCCTCGACTGCCCGCCGGCGCTCGACCTGCTCACGCTCAACGCGCTGGTTGCCGCCGACACGGTGCTCATCCCGATGCAGGCCGAGTACTTCGCGCTCGAAGGCGTTACCGAACTGCTGGACACGATCGAGCGCATCCGCGTGGACCTGAACCCGAAGCTGGCCATCGAGGGCGTGGTCCTGACCATGCTGGACGAGCGCACCAACCTGGCGCAATCGGTGGCGGCGGAGCTACGCAACTTCTTCGGCGAGCTGATGTGCCAAACCACGATCCCGCGCAACATTCGCCTGGCGGAAGCGCCCAGCCACGGCCAGCCGGCGCTGCTCTACGACCCGCACGCGCGGGGAACGGAAGCGTATTTGAAGCTGGCGGAGGAGATTATGGGAAGGGTGGAGAAGCAGCAGTCAGTGGATAGTGGATAGTGGATAGTCATACAATGTGGTATATACCACAATGTGGGATATTAGATTTGTATCAGGGCACGGCTTCAGCCGTGCCGTAAAGACGCAATGGAGAAAACGGGCTTTAGCCCTGGGACTGCCGGGCCGAAAGGCCTTATTAAACAGGTACGCGCGATTCGCTGGGCTGAAGCCCGCGCTTCCACCGACCAACTACTAGTTGCTGGTTGCTAGTCACTAGTTACTAAACAACATGAACGTTTTCCTCTCGCACAGCACGAAAGACACGGACTTCGTCAAGGCGCTGGCCGCGCGCATGACTGCCAAGGGTTTCACGCCCTGGCTGTGCGAGTCGAGCATCGCGCCC
>Ga0074045_10000625_pt1 | contig 34533 bp, 33 predicted proteins | sample BogForMeECP23OM2_FD_94442 | JGI IMG/M metagenome (GOLD analysis project Ga0074045, IMG submission 94442) | Bog forest soil microbial communities from Calvert Island, British Columbia, Canada - Bog Forest MetaG ECP23OM2 | ecosystem: Environmental > Terrestrial > Soil > Wetlands ...
TCGCCGGCGCCGATCCGCAGGGGCGGCTCGGCCAATCCACGCCGAAAGCGACGCACCTCATCAAGCGCGGCGTCCAGACCGCGCTCCGCATCTATCCGAGCATGGAGATCTTCGGTCAGGACTATCCGACCCGCGACGGCACCTGCATTCGCGACTACATCCAGGTCACCGACCTGATCGACGCGCATCTGGCCGCGCTGGCCTATTTGCGCGGCGGCGGCGAGAGCGTCGTGTGCAATTGCGGCTATGGGCACGGGCAGACGGTCAAGGAGGTCGTCGACGTGGTCAAGCGCGTGTCCGGCGTCGATTTCAAGGTCATTTTGTCGCCGCGGCGCGCGGGCGACCCCGCCGCCATCGTCGCGCGCGCCGACCGGGCCAAGCGCGTGCTGGGGTGGAAGCCCACTCGCGACAACCTCGACGACATCGTGCGCCAGGCCCTCGACTGGGAGCGCCGCCTGCACAACCGGAGACCTGGCCACCAGCCCTGAAGCGGCGGGCTCGCGGCGCGAAACCATACGCTCAGGCTGGAGCATAGGTGACGACGACGTTGCCGCAGCGAAACGCATGGGTGTCGAGGAGCCGCAGGCTGCGCCTGTAACTGAACACTGTGCGTCCGCCGCCGAGCGCAATCGGAACGATCACGAACTGATACTCGTCCACGAGACCCGCCTCGCCGAGTTGCGCGGCGATCGATCCGCTGCCCGAGCACGGCGACGCCCGGGCCCTCCCCGGCCTTGATTGCGCGCACGGAATCTACGAGTTCGTCCCCCAACAGGCGCGAATTTCTCCAGATTGGCCGGATCGTCCGCGACGCCACGTACTTCGTTCTCGCGTTCATGGCCGCCGCGACGACGGGCATCTGTTCGGCGGCCAGCGGCGTCGGCCAGAACGCCTCCATCATCTGGTACGTCTTGCGGCCGAACAGCAGCGCGCCGCCGCCGCTCGCGTTGCCGCCGACCCAGTCTGCGAACTCCGGGTCCTCCCGGCCAGCATGCGCCCAGCTCATGTCGCCATGCGCGTCGACGAAGTAGCCGTCGAGGGAAATCGACTCGAACACGAGCAGCTTCTGCATGAGTCGAACCTCGCGCGTTGAGACATGGGCCGACGTTCTTTGCCGGCTCGACGTCGTGACCCAAATTTATGGCCGTTTAACGCTCCGGATCCGCGAAAGCGGCAGTCTTTACCGTCGCTGTCACATCACGCTCCGAATTCTTTACCCGGTGGCCGAACCGGCAGGAGCCGCAGCCGCATCCGCGCCGTGTCGATGGTCAGGAGCGCGCCCGCCTCCAGGTCATCCGCCATCCGGTTCAATGTGATTGTGACGACTGCGCCGATCGCTTCCGGGCTGACGTCGTCGGCCCGGATCTGAACGACGCTCGGCTTGGCGTCGCGCGTCGCAGCGAGGATTGCGCCGAAATCCAGATCGTGCGTCAGGACGACGAAACCATGGGTTCGCGCGTGGTCCATGATTTCCCGGTCTGACGCGTCCGCCGGTCCGACGTCCGACCAATGAACAGCTTCGAAGCCCTCGCTGCCGAGCAGCCTTCCCCAACGGGGAGACAGGTTCATGTCGATGAGCAGCTTCATTCGCCGGGCAGCATGATCTCACGCTCATCGGCGCGCCACGCTGCGTAGCGAAGCGCTTGAAGGAGATCTTCTCGTTCCAGGTATGGATAATCGGCGAGAAGCTCCTCAAATGTGCGGCCTGCGCCGATTTGCGCGACGATCATGCCGACGGTGACACGCATGCCACGGATGCAGGCCTTCCCCCCCATCAATACGGGACTGCGTGTAATCCGATCGAGAGTGTTCATAGGCTTCGAGTCTTTCAAGGCCGGTCGAGGATCGATTCTTTATAGCGCGCTCAAGCCAGAATCGGAAAATTGTCCGAGCGCGACCGAGTCCGGCCGCTTGGCATGCGCCCCGGCTGGAGGCGACGGGCGCTGGCTGCGGAGCCGCGCGTCTCGACTCGCGCCTGGCCGACGTCATTTGGGGCTTTACAACAACCCGCCGAAGCGGCTTCATTGCGGGCCAATCACGAGGGGAAGCGGATGCGCTGGAGCGGCTGGCGGGAATGAACGACGACGACATTCTCGTCACCGAGGGCCTCACCAAGAGCTTTGGCGATTTCCAAGCGGTGAGCGAGGTGTCGCTGCGCGTCAAGCGCGGCGCGATCCACGCCCTGATCGGCCCCAACGGGGCCGGGAAGACGACCTGCTTCAACATGCTGACCAAATTCATTGCGCCGACCGCCGGCACGATCACCTTCAACGGCCGCGACATCACCGCCCTGCGCCCGGCCGACGTCGCCCGCCGCGGGCTCGTGCGCTCGTTCCAGATCTCGGCGGTCTTTCCCCATCTCACCGCGCTCGAAAACGTCCGCATCGCCTTGCAGCGGTCGCGCGGCAATTCGTTCGACTTCTGGCGCTCGAAGTCCGCCCTCAATCCCCTGAACACGCGCGCCCTCGAACTGCTCGAGAGCGTCGGCCTCACCTCGTTCGCCTATTCCAAGGCCGGCGAGATCTCCTACGGCCGCAAGCGGGCGCTGGAGCTCGCCACCACCCTCGCCGTCGAGCCCGAGCTGATGCTGCTCGACGAGCCGATGGCGGGCATGGGGCACGAGGACATCGACCGGATCGCCGCGCTCATCCGCCGCGCGTCGGCCAACCGCACAATTTTGATGGTCGAGCACAATTTGCAGGTCGTCGCCAACCTGTCGCACCGAATCACGGTGCTGACCCGCGGGCGCGTGCTGGCCGAGGGCGACTACCGCACGGTGTCCGAGAATTCTGAGGTCCGGGAAGCCTATATGGGAGCCGGACATGGCTGAGGCGGCGGCCGAACGGGCGCGCGGCGCCGGGGCCGAAACGGTCCTCGAGGTGAAAAACCTTCAGGCGTGGTACAGCGAATCACACATTCTCCACGGCGTCGATCTCGACGTGCGCGAGGGCGAGGTGGTCACGCTGCTTGGCCGCAACGGCGCGGGCAAGACGACGACGCTGAAATCGATCATGGGCATCGTCGGCAAGCGCAGCGGCTCGGTTATCTTCAACGGCCGCGAGCTCATCAGCCTGCCGATCGAGCGCATCGCCCGGCTGGGCGTCGCCCTGTGCCCGGAAGAGCGCGCCATCTTCTCGAGCCTCTCCGTCAAGGAAAACCTGTTCCTGCCCCCCGCGGTTGCCAAGACCGGCGCGATGAGCGTCGAGCGCATCTATGCGCTCTTCCCCAACTTGCGCGAGCGGCTCTCGAGCGGCGGGGGCAAGCTCAGCGGCGGCGAACAGCAGATGCTGGCGATCGCGCGGATTTTGCGCACCGGCGCCCGCTTCTTGATGCTCGACGAGCCGACCGAAGGGCTCGCCCCGGTCATCATCCAGCAGATCGGCCGCACGATCGCCGAGCTCAAGCGCGAGGGCTTCACCATTTTGCTGGTCGAGCAGAACTTCCGCTTCGCCTCGACCCTCGCCGACCGTTTCTTCGTCATGGAGCACGGCAAGATCATCGACGCCTTCGTGAGCGTCGAGCTCGAGGGACGCATGGACATGCTGCACGAGGCGCTGGGGGTGTGATGAGCGTTCCTTCGGCTAACCCGCATGCACCCAGCACCGCCTTACAGACGGTCCCTCTCCCGCATTCCGCTGAGGCTTCAAGGGGGAGGAGAGCGCCGGCGTCCCTGTCCTCCCCTGCGCAAAGCGCGGGGGAGGGGGACCACGCGAAGCGTGGTGGAGGGGGCGTCTTGCCGGCTCCAAAGAGGGGTGGGGCCCGCCCATGACCCTCTTCGGCCACGTCATCAGCTGGCCCGCGCTCTACGGGCAGCTGCTCATCGGGCTTATCAACGGCTCGTTCTACGCGCTCCTGAGCCTCGGCCTCGCCGTGATCTTCGGCATGCTGCAGATCGTCAATTTCGCCCACGGCGCGTTCTACATGATGGGCGCCTTCGCCGCCTATTTCCTGCTGACGCTGACGGGCTTGAACTACTGGTTCGCGCTGATCCTGTCGCCGCTCATCATCGGCGCCGTCGGGGCGGTAGTCGAGCGGCTGTTTCTCAAGCGCCTCGCCGGGTTCGATCCGCTCTACAGCCTGCTGCTCACCTTCGGCCTGGCGCTGGTCTTCCAGGGCCTGTTCCAGAACTACTTCGGCGCCTCCGGCATGCCCTACGCCATCCCGAAGCAGCTTTCGGGCGCCTACAATCTCGGCTTCATGTTCCTGCCGGTCTATCGCGGCTGGGTGATCGTCGCCTCGATCGTCGTCTGCCTGGGAACGTGGCTCGTGATCGAGAAAACCAAGCTCGGCGCGTACCTGCGCGCCGCGACCGAGAACCCGACCATGGTGCGCGCCTTCGGCGTCAACGTGCCGCGCATGGTGACGCTGACCTATGCCTTCGGCGTCGCGCTTGCCGCGTTCGCCGGCGTGCTGGCCGCGCCGATCACGCAAGTTCGGCCGGGGATGGGCGCGGACATCATCGCCGTCGTGTTCGCGGTGGTGGTGATCGGCGGAATGGGCTCGATTCTCGGTTCGATCGTCACCGGCTTCGTGCTTGGGGTCGTGGAGGGCCTGACCAAGGTGTTCTATCCGGAAGCCTCGAACACCGTCGTCTTCGTCATCATGGCGATCGTGCTGCTCGTCCGGCCCTCCGGCCTGTTCGGAAGGGCTTGAATGACCATGAGCGTCCAAGCCCCCGCGGTCGCCGCGGACCTGACCGAGCGCAACCGCAAGGCGAACATCGTTGCCTTCGCCATTTTGGTCGCGCTGATCGCGATCGCGCCGTTCGTGGCCTATCCGTTCTTCATCATGCAGGCTCTGTGCTTTGCGCTGTTCGCCTGCGCTTTCAACCTGCTGATCGGCTACGTCAACCTGCTGTCGCTCGGCCACGCGATGTTTTTGGGGATCGCGAGCTACGTCTGCGCCCACGCGGCCAAAGTCTGGGGCCTCGAGCCGGTCACGGCCATCGCGCTCGGCGCGCTCGCCTCGGCCGTTCTCGGCCTCGTCACCGGGGCGCTCGCGATCCGCTCGAGCGGCATCTATTTCGCCATGATCACCGTCGCCTTCTCGCAGATGGTCTATTTCTTCTGCGTCGAGGCGCCTTTCACCCACGGCGAGGACGGCATCCAGGCGGTGCCGCAGGGCAAGGCGCTCGGCCTGTTCGACCTGTCAAACCTTTGGATTCTCTACGTCTTCGTCGCCGTCGTCTTTTTGTTCGGCTTTCTGGCGATCCAGCGCATCGTCAACTCGCCGTTCGGCGAGATTCTGAAGGCGATCCGGGAGAACGAGCCTCGGGTGATCTCGCTCGGCTATCGCGCGACCCTCTACAAGCTCGCCGCCTTCACCCTCTCGGCCGCCTTCGCCGGGCTCGCCGGGGCGACCAAGGCGATCGTCGCCCAGAACGCGTCGCTGACCGACGTCGCCTTCGCCATGTCGGGCGAGGTGGTGCTGATGACGCTGGTTGGCGGCATGGGCACGTTCTACGGGCCGGTCCTCGGGGCGCTGATCGTCGTCACGATGCAGAACTACCTCGCCCAGTTCGGCGAGTGGGTGACGGTGATCCAAGGCGTCGTCTTCGTTGCATGCGTGCTGGCCTTCCGCCGCGGGATCGTGGGCGAGCTGGCCGCGCGGGCGCGGGTGTCGCTGTAGGGGGCTCGGCGGAATTGCTTTCGGGATGGCTTCGGTGCAAATAAGCTCCGCTGCGGAAGTAGAATTGTGGGCGCCGCCATGCCGACCTGTTTTGTAATCATGGGGTTCGGCCTGAAGACCGACCCAGCGACCGGACGGCAGCTCGATCTCGACAAGACGTACTACAACATCATCAAGCCTGCGATGGGGGACGCGGGCTATGACTGTGTCAGAGCAGACGAGATTTTGCACTCCGGGATGATCGACGTCCCCATGTATAACATGCTGTTTTCGGCCGATCTTGTCGTTGCGGACTTGTCGACCTCCAACCTCAATGCGGTTTTTGAACTCGGGGTGCGTCACGCGCTAAGACCGCGGGCGACGATCGTGATGGCCGAAAGCAACTTCACACTGCCTTTCGACGCCACGCATATTGTGATTCAGAGGTATCAGCACCTCGGTCCAGATATCGGCTACAGCGAAGTCTTGCGGATGCAGGACGTGCTCAAGAAACTTGCAGTTCTGCTGAAAACCGGCGACGCGGTCGACAGTCCTGTCTACACCGTGCTGCCGTACCTCCAGATGCCAACGCTCGAGCGTCACCTGCCGTCGATCGGCACGGACGTCCAGATCAACATGCCCCAGCCGGATACCTATGCCGAAAGAATCAAGTTTGCGCGGCAGGCGATAGACTGCGCCGATTGGACGGGCGCAGAGTCGATTTTGGAGGGTATTTATCAAGCCCAGTCATCGGTAGGACCCGACGGCTCGAAACGGACGCCGCCTCCGGTCGTCATCCAGCTCCTTGCGCTTTCGATCTACAAGGCTGGCGACCAAGCGGCGATAGCGGCGAGACCCCAAAGCGCGCTCGACGGTTACGCCAAGGCCGAGTCGCTCTTGCAGTCTCTAAACGTCGAGACCACCACCGATCCTGAAACCCTTGGTCTTTGGAGCGCGATCCACAAGCGGAGGGCGGAATTGGAGTCCGTGCCGCTCGAACAGCGCAAGCGCGACCTCGACGAGGCGATCCGCGCAGCCCAACGCGGTTTCCTTATCAAGGGCGACTACTATACCGGCACCAACCTCGCGTACCTTTACGATCTTCGGGCCTCCTTCACCTCCGGCGATGATCGTGTCGCCGACAGGGTTTTCGCCGATCGCGTTCGTCACGAAGTGATCAAGATCACAGAAGACCGCATCAACGAGTTGGCTGGGAAGACCTCCGCGGGCGGAACGGCCTTTGACGATGAACGCTACTGGCTCGCCGCGAGTCGCGCCGAAGCGCTCGTAGCGCTCGGCGACCCGCGAGGAGATGCCGCGCTTGCCGCAGCCCTAGCCAACGCGCCGGCGCTCTGGATGGCCGATACTACGCGGAGGCAGGTCGACAAACTTCGGCTCCTTCTCAGCGCATCCCATCCATAAACATCTCGCAGCAGCGATCGCGCCCCCTACCCCTTGGCGAGCGCCCGGATGTCGAAGGCGGGGTCGGCGGCCTCAGCGGGGGTCAGGGACTTGCCGGTTGCGAAGATGCGCTTGGCGGCGGCGTGGTCGCCGGCGCGGTTGACCGACTCGACCACCGCCAGCTTACCGCCCCGGAAGCCGAAGATCGAGAAGGCGCGGGTCGCCGGGTCGCCGCGCACCACCCACTCATCGACGTCGTGCGACAGGCCGGCGATCGTGAGCTTCAGGTCGCCCTGGTCGCTCCAGAACCAGGCGAGCGCGTTGTACGGCCCCGGCTTGCCGGCGATCCGCGCGGCGACGCGCTTGGCCTGATCGACCGCATTCTGGATCGATTCGAGCCGGGTCACATAGCCGAGCGTCGCATTGGGGAAGGCCGCGCAGTCGCCGATCGCCGAGATCGCGGGATCCGACGTCACGAGATGCGCGTCAACGACGACGCCGTTCTTGCATTCGAGTCCGGCCTCGCGCGCGAGCGTGTCCTCGGCGGTGACGCCGACCCCGACCAGCACGAGATCGGCCGGCAGGACCTCGCCATCCGTGAGGACGACCGCCTCGGCCTTCTCCGAGCCCTTGATCGCCGAGACGCCGACGCCGAGGAAGAGACGGGCTCCGAACGCCCGATGCGCCTCGGCATAGAAGTCCGACAGCACCGGCGACACGGCGCGGCCCATCGGCCGGGCGATCTCGATGACGGCCGTCTCGGCGCCAAGCTTGGCGGCGGTCGCCGCGACCTCGAGCCCGATGAAGCCCGCTCCGATCACCACGACCCGGAGGCCCGCCGCGATGCGTTGGCGCAGCGCCGTCGCGTCGGCGATGCTTCGCAAGGCGAACACGCCGGGCAGGTCGACGCCGGGGACGTCGAGCCGCCGCTGGCGCGCGCCGGTCGCCAGGATCAGGTGGCCGTAGCCGATCGAGGAGCCGTCGGCGAGCTCCACTCGGCGCGCCGCCCTGTCGATACGGGTCGCGCGCACGCCAAGCCTCAGACCGATGCGCTGGTCGCGGTAGAAGGCCTCGGCCCGGAGCGGCAGACCGTGCAGGTCCATGTCGCCCTTCAGGAACGCCTTGGACAGCGGCGGGCGCTGGTAGGGCAGCTCCCGTTCGTCGGACAAGAGAACGATTTCGCCGTCGAAGCCCTCCTCGCGCAGACTGGCCGCCGCCTGGACGCCGGCGTGGCCGGCGCCGACGATGACGACGGGGGACAACGACATCACGCTCTCCAAGGCTTTACGGCCGCTTGGCGGCCTCGCTCAATCGTTTGCATAGATCCAGGATCGGCGCCGCGGCGCCTCCGGTTCGCCCGGGCCGGGATCGTCCGGCGCCATGCTCTCCGGGTCGACGACGACGGCGGCCCGCGGCGCGGATGTTGTTGGCGTCGAGGGAGGGCCGCCGCGGGGTGGCTCCGCCGCGGGCGGCGGCGGCGTTTCCGAAGCCGCCGTGGGCTCGGAAGGTGGCGGGGGCTCCGGCTCGGGCTCAGGCTCATCCGGCGGCGCGGCTGCTGTGGCGCGGGGCGGCAGGATGGGCGCTTCCGGCGCCGGCTCGGGTTCGATCGGCTCGGGCTCGGCGAGCACGGCGAACCGCTCGTCGGGCGTGCGCCAGACGAAGGCGTCCAACTCGCCCGAGGGCGAGACGGGCGCCCAGCGGTCGCTGATCACGCCGTCGGCGACCCAGGCCTTGTCGCGCGGAGCGCGAGCGGCGCGGCTGAGCCATTCGCGCACGGCGCCCTGATGGCCGTCCGCCTCCTCGATATCCGCCATCAACAGGCAGACGCGGCGGGTCGGCCGCCCTTGAGGGGAGTTTGAGGCGAGAAGCGGCGCGATCGCCGCCCGCGCAGCCTCGCGGTCATGCGCCTCGAGCGCGGCCCGCCCGACGGTCAGCATCGACTCGGGGTCGTTCGGCGCGACGCGGACCAGCGCGCGGGCGCGAGCCAGCCGGTCGCCGGTCGAGTCGCCGTGCCGCACCCGCAGATACGCCGCCGCGAGATCGGGGTGCGGAGTCAGCGCATAGGCGGTTTCGAGGACTTTCGTCGCGCGGCGGTAGTCGCCGGCGGCGCCGGCGAGGCGGCCGTAAAGGGCGGCGGCGGGGACGAGGCCGGGCGCGAGGCGGCACGCTTCCTGCGCGAGCCCCATGGCGCCCTTCGGATCGCGCTCCTTCATCTCCTCCGCCATCGCCGTCTTGATCACGGCGCGCCAGCGCTGTGCCGTCGGTTTGTCGACGAGGCGGGCGGCGGCGTTCGAATCGACGGTCGCGAGCGCGCCCCCCCAGTCGCCACGGCGCGTCCGGTCGTCGAGCACGGCCTGCCCAGCCCAGGCGGCGGGGTAGTGTGCGTTCGCCCGTATGGCGTATTGCAGCGCCGCCTCGTGATCGCCGCCATGCCGCGCCTCGAGATGCAGCCCGCGCAGCCCGAGGCCGTGAGTGTCGGGATGCTCCAGCATGGCGTTGTAGGCCGCGATCGCGCCCTGCCGGTCGCCCGTCAGCTGCGCCGCCTGAGCGCTCAAAAGCCTGGTCATCGGATCGTGTTTCAAGAGCCGGTTCGCGTCGGCGGCATGTTTGGCCGCCGCCCGGGCGTCGCCCGTATGGACGGCGATGAGGCCGCGCGACACCGCGTCGAGCCCCTTCTCGCGCCGTCGCGCCCGCGCCGCCAGCGACATGAGCGAGGGAACGCGGAGAACCAAGCGCAGCACGCCCCAGACGATCGACCAGACGATCGCGATCACGGCGACGAGGCCGAGCGCAACCATCAGCGAGAGTTTGTACTCGACGCCGCGCCACGTGAGGGTCACCACGCCGGGGTTGTCGGCGAGCCACATCAGCCCCCACCCGGCGAGCGCCACCGCAGCGAGGAGAATCAACAGGCGAAACATGATGTCTCCGACTTCCCAACCCGCCGCCCCGCAGCCCCCAAAGGGCGAGGCAATTCCATAGATGTCCTCAGGGCTTGGCGCTCTCGGCCAGGCGCGCCACAGCGCCTTCGCGGATCGCCTGCGCCGCCGCCGCCGCATCCCGTTTGCCCCCCGCCTCGGCCGCAAACACAGAGGCCGCCTGCCGCGCCGGCTCAGGGAGCCTGGCAAACGCCGCGAGCGCGCCGTCGAGGTCGCCGCGCTGAAGGTTCGCGAGGATTTGCGAGGCGAGCGCCTGCGGATCGTCGCCCCCCGCCTCGCCGAGATGGCGAACCTGGACGAGTCCGCGGAGATGGGCGAGGAGCCGTTCGCCGACACTCCCCGCCTCCGTGGGGGCGACGGCGGCGAAGATTTTGGGCTCGATGGTCTCGAATGAGGCTGCGAGCGCGCGATTGGTCGGCGCTCCGCCGGCCAGCGCCTTCAGCGGCGCGAGTGGCGCCGGATCGACGCCGAGCGCCGTCAGCGCCGAAAGCTCGGTCGCGAAGGGCGCCCCGGAACCGAGCTTGTCGCGGACCGCCTCGGCGACGATCGCCACGGCGGCTGGATTGTCGTTGGCCTTCGGCTTTTCCGGCGCGACGCGGGTCTCGGCCTTCGGGGCGGAGAGCGCGCTTTCGACCTTGTCCACCCGGCCCGCGAGGGCGGAAAGATCGGCGGACGAGGCGCCGGTTTCCAGCTTCGCCACCCGCGCCGTAAGCGCCGGGACCTCTCCCCGGGCCGCGTCGATGTCGGCGCGCAAGATCTTGATGTCGCCGGACAGGGCCTGGACGGTGTGGCTCGCGGCTTCGAGCTTCGGTCCCTCCGCGGCGTTCGCGGCTTCGAGAGCGCCGAGACGCTTGTCGAGCTGGGCGACGCCGGCAGCGGCGGGGCTCGCCTCGAGGGAACCGACCCGCTTCTCGAGCGCCGCGATCGCTGGCGCCGCGTGCACGCCTTCGAGCGCGCCGACGCGTTTGTCGAGGCCGGTGATCGCCGCGTCGTCGCGGTTCGCCGCGGTCTCCATGGCGGCGAGCCGGCTTTCGTCGGCATCCGAAAGGTTCGCTTTGAGGGGAAACAGAGAAAAGCCTGCGGCGGCCAGCGCCGCCACAATCGCGCCGCCGATCGCGCCGGCTGCGAGCGCGCGCCCGGCGCCGGGGGGCTTGGCTTTCGGCGGGGGCGGGGAATCGGCCTCGGGCCGCGAGGCGCTTTCCGCCTCGGCCGCGCTCGCGGCTTTGCCCCCCCTTGCGGCTTCGGCGGGGGCGGCTTCGCCTTCGATGACGACCCCCTCGGGCCGCTTGTCGCGATTGGGCGGCGCGCCTCCGGCCGGCTCGGACACAATCTCCTGGCTTTCCCCGTCGACCATTGCTCTCGTGTCCCTGAAGCTTAAGCGCGCCCTATATACGGGACGGGTCCCGGGATGGAAATACGGACGCGGCCTCGATCAAAGTCGCAAACAGCGCCGCCTCGTTCGGCCTCGCGGCGGCGCGAACGTCGACGGCGCCGATCGCCGCGAGCGGCTTTGCCGTATCGGCCGACAGGCAGACATGCGTCATGATTCGGAAGCGCGCGCCCGCGCCGGCCGTCTCCGCAAGCCCGGCGGCGAGCGCGGCCGAGCGGCGGGAATAATGCAAGGCGAAGGTCGAGGCGCCGAGCGCCCGGATTTCGGCGGGGCCCCAGCGCGTCCTGGCCTCGGCCGCATAGACCTCGACGACTTCCAGCGCCGTCGCGATTTCGAGCGCGGTTTCGAGCGTCGGCTTACGGTCGCGGCCGGCGAGGTAGAGAACGACGGCGCCGGTTGGGACCGCAAGCTTCAGCGTCTCGGCCAGCCGCTGCGAGTCCGGCGCCGGCGGCGCCGCAAGCCGAAAGCCGCGCCGTTCGCCCGCACGGCCCGTGCGGGCGCCCACGACAAAAAGCGGAGAGGCCCGGTCGATCGGCGCGTCCGCGAGAAAGGCCCTGGCGCTAGTGGCGACGACCGCGTCGTAGAGCGTCCTTTTCGGCGCGCCCGCGAGCGGGAAGACTTCGACCACCGGCAGCCGGGCGACGGAAAAGCCGAGGCGGCGCAGACGGGCGGCGCTTGCGGCCGCATCGTCGCGGGCGCGGAAAAGCGCGACGCGGGGTCTCAGGACTTCCGGATTCGGCATCGGCGGCATTATCGGCGGCCCGGCTGGCCGGGCAAGCGCGCCTTGCGGATCGGCGCGGCGGGCTTTACCGGTCACGCCTTCGCTGAGCGCTAACGGAACCCGCGTTGGACAAAGCCCTCGATACGCCAGACCTCGCCGCCGCAAGGCGCTGGCGAGACCTCGATTTCCGGAAAGACATCAATGGGCTGCGGGCGCTTGCGGTGCTCGGGGTGGTCGCTTTTCACGCGGATCGCGCGCTGCTGCCCGGCGGCTTCGCCGGCGTGGACGTGTTCTTCGTCATTTCCGGCTTTCTGATTTCTCGCATCATCCTTTCCGAATGCGCTGTCGGTCATTTCTCGCTCGCGATGTTTTACGCAAAGCGAGCCAAGCGCATCCTTCCGGCCTTGCTCCTCGTGGTCGCCGCGGTCTGGATCGTCGGCTGGTTCCGCTCTGCGCCGGTCCAGTTCCGCGACATCGGCGGCGGCCTGCTCGGCAATTCGTATTTCACAGTCAATTTCTGGCTCCTGCGGCTGGCTGGCGTCGGCGGCTACTTCGGAACCGATTCGGCGACGAAGCCGCTCCTGCACCTCTGGTCGCTCAGCATCGAGGAGCAGTTCTACCTCGTCTGGTCGGTCCTCGTGGCTGCCCTGCATCGCCTCGCGCCGCATTTCCTTCCGTTTGTCATCCTCGCCATTTTCGTCTCGTCGTTCGCCTATTGCGTCATTCTGACCCCTGTCGATCCGATCGGCGCCTTCTATCTTCCCTGGGCGCGGGCCTGGGAGCTCGCGCTCGGGGCGCTCATCGCCTACCGCGAGGTTTTCCTGCTGAACGCCTGGCCTCACCACTCGCGCGGTCTGGCCAACCTGAGCGCCGCGGTCGGGGTCGCGCTGATCCTCTGCGGCTACTTCACTCTCAATGAAGCGCTGCCGTTCCCGGGTTGGCGCGCGGCGATCCCGACTGTCGGTTGCGCTCTGGTGATCGCGAGCCCCCGGTCGATCATCGGCGAGGTCGCGCTCGGCAACCGGGTCGCTGGCTTCTTCGGCTTGATCTCCTATCCGCTTTATCTGTGGCACTGGCCGCTCATCGCCTTCGCCCACACCTGGCCCGGCGTTATTCCCACGCCCGGGGTGCTGTTCGCGCTCGCCGCCGCGGCGGTCGCGCTGGCCGCCCTCACCTATCGCTTCGTCGAAAAGCCGGCGGCGGCGCTTTTCCGGCGCCGCCCTTACGCGCTCGCGCTCTGGCTCGTCGCCGCCCTGGCCGCGACCGGAATCGTCGGACGGGTGACCTACGATTCGAAGGGTTTTCCCGGCCGGTTTCCGCCGCTCGTCACGCAAGTCTTCGACTTCAGCGTCAACGGCGCTCAGGGCGAACGCCTGATGTCGTGCTTCTATCAGCGCGACGACCGCGCCTATCCGCTCGAGGAGGAGCGCCGGCGCGCCGCGCGCTTCTTCGACGACCGTCACTGCGGCGTCGCCGAGGATCCGGCGAAGCCGAGCATTCTCGTCGTCGGCGACTCGCATGCCGCGCATCTGTTTGCCGGCTTGGACCGGGCGTTCGGCGACCGCGCCAACGTGATGGCGCTGGCGGCCGTGTTCTGCGTTCCCCTGGTCGAGACTGTCGCCATGGACGAGGGCGTGGCCGGGACGCCGCGATGCCGCGCAATCAACGACTTTGTGTTCAAGCGGATCCGGGAGATCAAGCCGGACGTGCTCGTGGTCGGCGGCTACTTTTCCCAGTACGATCACGAGGCGAACTGGCGCTATCCCGGCTTTCTCGACGCTTTCGCCGCGGGTGCCCGCAGGCTGCACGACGACGGAATCCGCTCGATCGTGATTGCCGGCGAGGTGCCGACCTGGGCGCCGGCGCTGCCGATCCTCGTCGGGCGCGACCTCCTCGAAACCGGCGCGGCGCCGGAGTTCTCCCGGGTCGGCGTCCGTTCGGATTCGCTCGAGACCGACAGAATCCTGGCCGGCAAGGACTGGGGCCCGGGCGTCGTCTACGTGTCGCAGGCGGAGAAGCTATGCGGCGCGTTGGGCTGCCGGCGGCGGGTTGGCCGCGAGCTGCCCGACGACCTGTTGGCGGTCGATTACGGCCATTACAGCCTAAAAGGCTCGATCTTCGCGGTGGAAACGATTCTCGCGCCCGCGATCGAGGCGGCGCTCGAGAAGGCGCGAGTGGCCCGGTAGACGCGGCAGACCCGGTGGGCGAAGCCGGGATTAGCCGACGGGAGCGGCGGACTGCGGCAATTCGCGCGATCGCAGCACCGGTTCGGCGCGCGGCAGACGCACCGCGGCCAGCACGTCGGTATCGATCGGAGATTCGTCCGCATAGTCTTGCAAGCGCAGAAGCGAAAGCCAGCCGCCGCGGCCCGCGCCTTCCGGACCGAAGTCCTCGAAAGCGAGAAACTCGAGGTCGGCAACGCCGGCTGCTTCCTTGACCCACAGGGCCGACGCGAGCTGGATCGCGTCGATCAGCGACAGGAACCGCGGCTGCTCGTCCGGATGGCGTGAGGCCGCAGGCCGCTGCCATTTCACGTCGCGCAGCCGCGCCGCGCGCAGCATCGTATTCGGGTCAGGCGTCACGAAGGTTGCGATGGACCGGAGGTAGCGCGTGAAGTCGGCCAGCCCCGAAAAACGCCCGCCAACGAAGGCCGACGGTCTCAGCTCGGCAAACAGAATGCTGTTGGCCCAGATGCGGCGCTTCCCTGTCGCGGCTTCGGTCAGGATCGTTTCGATGTCCGACTCCGCTTCGCCCGAGCGTCCGCTCGCGTGTCGCAACAGCACATTCATGTGCAAAAAATGTTTATCGCTGGTGGAGATGATCAAGTCCATCTTCCCAATCTCCGACCGCAGCCGGAGCGAGAGCGCCCCGGAGGTCGATCGCCACGGTCGCCCGCGGCTGTTGCTCGATCGTCATGATCTCGACCCGCTCGGGGAGCTGGCTGTCCCCGGTGAAAATCGCTCGTCCGGTGATGGAAACGTCCTTGTTTCCGAACGGGTTCAACGCGTCCTCTCCCATGGCCTTGTCGAACACGGAGTCGATCTGCGTTTCGCCGCCGGCGAGGGTCAGTCGGCCTTTCCAGAGCGCTCCGCGATAGTCGATGGCTTCGAGCCGGCCGTCAAACGAGGTGATCACGCTGCCGGAGAACCACATGTCCGTCAGGGGCCGCACGTCGTTGCGCAGACCGACGCGATCGACCTGCCGGCGAAAGAACTCGTCGAGCGGCAATTCGGTGTCGTGGAAGCGGACGAGCACGACGTAGCCAGGGTCGAGGGCAGCGACGATGCGCTGAAACGCGCGCATCAGGCGCTGATATTGCAGCAGGATCTGATAGTCGCTGCGGTAGACCCGGCCGGCGCAGCGCCGGAACAGCGCGATCGCCGACGCGCTCGGAGCGGTCGCCCGGATCTTTTCGACGATGCCGAATTCGCAAGCGCCCGCGGACAGATGGGAGACCAGAAACTCGCTCGAGGCGGCCTTGGCGTGGATCTCGCGGTCGGCCGCGATCAGCGCAGCCAGCACGGCGTCGAACACCCTCTTGAAGAAAACGGCCGGGATCGCCTCGGCCGGAGCCGCGGACGCCTGGCTCGGTTGAATAACGACTCGAATCTCGCTTCGCCCGATCGGGCTCATTGTGAGGCGCCTCCAGATATCCTTGCGATAGCACGGCGAACGGCCACCGGACAGGCGGCGAATCGCCGCCTATTCAAGGGCGTGAATAGCCGCCGGTTCCCTCCCCGCGCGGTTCAGGCTAAGGGCGGGATTGGCGAGCAGATTTTTTCGGGCTCAAGGAGATCGGGAAAACCAATGCGGGTTCTGGGCATCGAGACGACCTGTGACGAGACGGCGGCTGCTGTCGTGCGGCTGACCCCCGAAGGCGCAGGCGAAATCCTCGCCGACGAGGTGATGAGCCAGATCGCCGCCCACGCGGCCTACGGCGGCGTCGTGCCGGAAATTGCGGCGCGCGCACACGTCGAGATCGTCGACATGCTGATCGCCCGCGCGCTCGCCAAGGCGGGGGTCGCGGCCAAGGACCTCGACGGCGTCGCGGCGGCGGCCGGGCCGGGCCTGATCGGCGGCGTCCTCGTCGGCCTGATGGCCGGCAAGGGCGTCGCGCTCGCAACCGGCAAGCCGCTGATTGCGGTCAATCACCTCGAGGCCCACGCCCTGACCGCGCGCCTGACGCCAGGAGTCGCCTTCCCGTATCTTATTCTGCTGGCTTCGGGGGGCCATACCCAGATCCTCGCGGTCAAGGGCGTGGGCGACTACGACCGCCTCGGCGCGACCCTGGATGACGCCATTGGCGAGGCGTTCGACAAGACGGCGAAGATGCTCGGCCTCTCTTATCCCGGCGGACCGGCGGTCGAGCAGGCGGCGAAAACCGGCGATCCCGAGCGTTTCGCGTTGCCGCGCCCGCTGATGGGCCGGCCCAACGCCGATTTCTCCCTCTCGGGCCTGAAGACGGCGGTCCGGTTCGCCGCCGAGCAGGCCGCCCCCTTAGGCCCCCAGGACGTCGCCGACCTCTGCGCATCCTTCCAGGCGGCGGTGGTCGACGTGGTGGAGGACCGGATGCGGGTCGGCCTCAAGCGGTTCCGCGAGAACCTCGGCGCGGCGCCCCGGGCGGTGGTGGTCGCTGGCGGCGTCGGCGCCAACATGGAGATCCGCGCCGCACTCGAGCGGCTGTGCGCTGAGGCCGGCCTGCCGATGGTCGCGCCGCCGCAAAACCTGTGCACCGACAACGGCGCCATGATCGCCTGGGCGGGAATCGAGCGTTTGCGTCTCGGACGCGTCGATGGGCTCGACGTCTCCGCCCGGCCGCGCTGGCCGCTCGATCCGAAATCCGAGCCGGCGCTTAACAACAAGGCGTGAAGGACAGTCTTACTGGGGGTTCGGCTGTGGCGCCGGATGCGGGTTCTGCGCCGCCGCCCCCTGCTGTTCCTTGTCTTTCTCGTTAGCCATGTGGCGCCCGACGATGCAGCCGCCGATCGCCCCGATGACGCCATGATGGCCGGCGTAATGGCCGGCGACGCCGCCGACCACCGCGCCTTTGAGGCAGCCTCTGGCTTCGGCCGGAGCCGGACCCATCATCGGCAAAAACGCCAGCGCGACGGCTGCGCAAAAAGCGGGTTCATCAAAAGGACTCTCCTTGTTCCTGTACAACCTAACTTGCCAAGGCGGCGCAAGGTTCCAAGCGCTCTTCATGCCCACGGCGTGGACCGCCGGCGCGTCTTGCGGTCTTTTGGCTCCGGGCGGACGTCGAAGCCTGGCCCGACGATTGCAAATTGGCCTTGCGGCGCCTATAAAGAAGCCTTCCCCCCGAGTTTTGAATTTTGAGGCTGCGCCTCATCCGGGCAGCGACCGGAGCCGTGCGGCCGAACGACCACAAGGAGCAAGTCCCAATGAGCGACGCGCCGCTAATGCCGAAGGCGACCGCCGTGTGGCTGGTCGAGAACACCTCCCTGACCTTCGACCAGATCGCGGAATTCTGCAAACTGCACCCGCTGGAGGTCAAGGGCATCGCCGACGGCGAGGTGGCGACCGGCATCAAGGGCTACGACCCGATCTCGACCGGCCAGCTCAGCCGCGAGGAGATCGCCAAGGCCGAGGGCGATTCGGACTACCGTCTGCACCTGTCCGTCTCGAAGGTCCGCACGCCGGAGTTCAAGAAGCCGCGCGGCGCGCGCTACACGCCGCTGTCGCGCCGGCAGGACCGGCCGAACGCCGTGCTGTGGCTGTTGCGCAACCACGGCGAGTTGAAGGACGCGCAGATCATGCGCCTCGTCGGCACGACCAAGCACACGCTCCAGGCGATCCGCGAGCGTACCCACTGGAACTCCGCCAATCTGCAGCCGATGGACCCGGTGACGCTCGGCTTGTGCTCGCAGATCGACCTCGATTTCGAGGTCAACCGCGCCGCCAAGGATCGGCCGAAAGTCGAGGAGCCCGGCGGTCAGACCCTGGTCTCGGCCGAGATCACCACGGCCAAGCCCGTCCAGCCGGCCCCTTCGAGCCAGCTCGAAGTGTTCGGCGCGCCGAAGCCGAAGCCGGTCGAGGAGCGCATCGACGTCAATGCGGTGTTCGGCAAGCCCAAGGAGCCGCGCGTCGAGGACAAGCAGCCGCCCGTCGAGGACGAGGAGTCGAGCGTCGAGGACAAGCAGCCGCACGTCGAGGAGTAACGCGGCGCCCTTCAGCCCGTTGTGAGACGGGCTGCGCCTCTCCCCGCAATCGCGAGGCGAACGAACGCATCGGCGCGCCGCGGCCGGACTTGGAAGAACGTCGAAGATGAGCGGGAAATGGGCCTGCGAAGGCCGACAGGGATTGCACATCGCGATAGGGGGCGCCGCGGTTGCTGGGTCGGTCCCGGCCCGGCGCCATCTCATTTGCCGCGGCAGTGCTTTCAGCATATAGTCACAACTCTCCAAACGTGATTTTTCTCGCTCATCATTGAACGCGCCCCGTTGGCGATTGAGGCGACTTCCGCGTTACGCTCCGAATCATCGGCAGTGCTCGATAGACCCGTCCGTTTGCAAGCCTGTACAAGCCAAGCCTCTTCGCCCAAGCGCAATCCCCATCGGTGATGACCCGCTCGAAATGGGAGGAGATGACAATGAAGCGCACGAGCGTCCCATCGACTGTCGCGGTTGTGGCGCTGCTTGCCGCGCTGGGCGGCATCGCCCTTGCGGCGCAGGACAGGTACGCCTTGCAGGTGCCGGGCGGTCTCGCCTTCTCCGAGTTCAGGGGATACGAAGACTGGCAAACTGTCGCCGTTAGCCAGAATGGCAAGATGATCGAGACGATCCTCGGCAATCCCGAGATGATCGAAGCCTACAAGGCGGGCATTCCCGGCAATGGCAAGCCCTTCCCGGACGGCGCCAGGATGGCGAAGATCCATTGGAACGCGAAGAAGGCTGAGGACGAACCCGGCGAGCCGCTTGTGCCGGGCGCCCTGCATGACGTGGACTTCATGGTGAAGGACAGCAAGAGGTTCGCAGACAGCGGCGGATGGGGATATGCCGAGTTCGAGTACGACCTTGCGTCCGAGACATTCAGGCCCGGCGACACATCGGACTCGCCACCGCAAGAGCACGACGCCAAGTGCGGATTCGCGTGCCACACCGTCGTGGCGACAAAAGATTATGTCTTCACGGCCTACCCGAAGCGGTGAAGGCGCGGCTGCCCTGGGGCTGAAGCGACCGCCCGCGCGTCTTGTGCTGCGGGGGCCCTCTACGGGGCGGCGCTTAGGGCCGGCGAGGCGGCCGTCAGGTGATGAAGTGCGCCCGCGTAGAGTAGCGCCAATCTCGGCGTGGTCCATTTATTCTGCGTCTTGATCCCTTCGCGTTCCTGGCGGCGGCGAGCGTCGCCTCACTAGAGGGAACAGCAATGTCCAAAGCGTTAACGGAACCCACGCGGCGTGATCTCCTTGCCGCCGCCGCGGCTGCCAGCGCTTCAAGCGGATTTTCATACGCTGCTCGCGCGGCCTCCGAAGCGTCCGAAGAAGACGCGATCCGACCCTTCCGGGTCGACGTCCCCGAGGACGACCTCGTCGACCTCCGTCGGCGCATCGCGATCACCCGCTGGCCCGATCGGGAGACGGTCGGTGACGAATCCCAGGGCGTGCAGCTTACCTCAATTCAGGAGATCGCTGGCTATTGGGCGACGGACTACGATTGGCGCAAGTGTGAGGCGAAGCTGAACGCCTTGCCGCAGTTCATCACCACGATCGACGGGCTCGACATTCATTTCATTCACGTTCGCTCAAAAAATGAAAACGCCCTGCCGCTCATCGTCACACACGGCTGGCCCGGTTCCGTCATCGAGCAGCTAAGAATCATCGATCCGCTGACCAATCCAACGGAGCATGGCGCGAGCGCCTCGGACGCCTTCCATCTGGTGATCCCCTCCATCCCGGGGTACGGGTTCTCGGTCAGGCCGACCATGACCGGATGGGGGCTGGATCGAACTGCGCGGGCCTGGGTCACGCTGATGAAGCGCCTCGGCTACACACGATTCGCGGCGCAGGGCGGCGATCTGGGCGCAGGCATTTCGGAGGTTATGGCGCTGCAGGCGCCGCCGGAGCTCCTGGGCATCCACGTCAATCTACCAGGAACCATTCCTTCCGACATCGCAAAGGCGCTCCAGGCGGGGGATCCGCCGCCGGCCGATCTCTCGGCCGATGAACGGCGCGCCTACATGCAGCTCCAGGTCTTGGCCAAGCGGCGCGCCTACGCAGTCATGATGGCGACGCGGCCACAGACGCTCTATGGATTGGCGGATTCGCCGGTCGGCCTGGCGGCCTGGCTTCTTGACCACGGCGACGGTTATGGCCAGCCGGCTGCGGCGATCATTTCGGCTGCGCTCGGGCGTACGATCAACGGGCATGCCGCAGACGGCCTCACCCGCGACGACATTCTCGACGACATCACGCTCTACTGGTTGACCAACACGGCGATTTCGGCGGCCCGCTTCTATTGGGAGAGCAGCAAATTCAACCTTTATAACGCCGTCAACGTCTCCATCCCGGCCGCGGTCACCGTGTTTCCCGGCGAGAACTACCAAGCTCCACGGAGTTGGGCGGAGCGAGCATATCACAAGCTCATCTACTTCAACGAGGCGGAAAAGGGCGGCCACTATGCCGCCTGGGAGCAGCCGGAAATCCTTTCCGCGGAGGTCCGAGCGGGGTTCCGGTCTCTACGCTAGAGCGGTGAGCGTGGGGCGCCCCTTGCTTTCCACACGATTCTCCGCTGTAAAGTTCGTGGAAGATCGGAGAAGCCCCATGCGACTTCTGGCCCTCATCGGCGCCCTCGCCGTCATCGTCGCCATCGCCGCCGCAATCTTCTTTTTCGGCGGCTTCTGGAGCGTCGCCGAAAACCAAGACGACCCCGGAATCGTAAGTTGGGCGCTCGCCAGCGTCCGCGGCGCCTCGGTCGCCCGGCACGCAACCGAAGCCCCGCCCGCCAATCTCGACGAACCCGCAACGGCTGAGGCCGGCGCCCGTGTCTATTCCACGATCGGCTGCGTCAACTGCCACGGCGGCCCCGGCGTCAAATGGGCCAAGTTCTCGGAAGGCCTGAAGCCGGTCCCCGCCGATCTCGCCGCGATGGCGAAGGAGCGGACCCCATCGGAGCTCTTCTGGGTGATCAAGAACGGCGTCAAGTTCACCGGCATGCCGAGCTTCGGCTTGGCTGGCGCGTCGGACCAGGACATCTGGTCCATCGTCGCCTTCGTTCGGAAACTGCCGACCGTGACCGAAGCTGACTACAAGACGTGGACCACCTCGCCTTAGCCGACATCCGCCAGTCGAGGTCGCCCATCGCAATTCTGACCTGCGCCGGGAGGAATTCCCCGCGCTATTCCGCCGCCTTGACGGCCGGATTGTTCGGGTGGGCCGTCCAGGCGAGCGGCGGGCGGTCATAGGGAAGACCTGTGCGCGGATCGACGCCATGCGTCTTGTGGTCGAGCGTGATACAGTTCTCGACCGGGCAGACGAGGACGCAGAGGTTGCAGCCGACGCATTCGGCCTCGTTGATCTCGAACGTCCGTCCGCCGTCGAGCTTGGCGAAAATCGCCTGATGTGACGCATCCTCGCAGACGATGTGGCACCGGCCGCACTTGATGCAGAGGTCCTGGTCGATTCGCGCCTTGGCGACGAAGTTCAGGTTCAGGTGCTGCCAGTCGGTGATCGAGGGGACGGCGCGGCCGCGGAAGTCGTCGATCGTGGCGTAGCCCTTGCGGTCCATGTAGGCCGATAGCCCGGTCGCCATCTCCTGCACGACCTTGAATCCATAGGTCATCGCCGCGGTGCAGACCTGCACGGTTCCTGCGCCGAGCGCGATGTATTCGGCCGCGTCGCGCCAGGTAGTGACGCCGCCGATCGCCGAGATCGGCAGGCCGGCGAGCGAAGGGTCGCGCGCGATTTCCGCCACCATGGCGAGCGCGATCGGCTTCACCGCGGGGCCGCACATACCGCCGTGGGTGCCCTTGCCATCGATCGCATCCAAGGGCGTCATGGCGTCGAGATCAATGCCCATGATCGAATTGATGGTGTTGATGAGTGAAACCGCGTCGGCGCCGCCCTTTTTGGCCGCCCGCGCAGGCTGGCGGATGTCGGCGATGTTCGGCGTCAGCTTCACGATCACGGGCATGCGGGTGTGCGCCTTGCACCAGCGCGCGACCATCTCGACATACTCCGGCACCTGGCCGACCGCCGAGCCCATGCCGCGCTCGGACATGCCGTGCGGGCAGCCGAAATTGAGCTCGACGCCGTCGCACTCCGTCTCCTCGACGCGGGCGAGGATCGCCTTCCACGACTCCTCGTCGCAAGGCGCCATCAGCGACACGACCAGCGCCCGGTCGGGCCACGCGCGCTTGACCTCCTTGATCTCCTTGAGATTGATCTCGAGGTCGCGGTCGGTGATGAGCTCGATGTTGTTGAGCGCCAGCACGCGGCGGTCGGGTCCGTGGATCGCGCCGTAGCGCGCGCCGGAGACGTTGACGACCGGCGGCCCCGCCTCGCCGAGCGTCTTCCACACGACGCCGCCCCAGCCAGCGCGGAAGGCGCGCTCGACATTGACCTTGCGGTCGGTCGGCGGCGCGGAGGCGAGCCAGAACGGGTTCGGCGACTTGATGCCGAGAAAGTCGGTGCGGAGATCGGCCATGAGACCCTCGATAAAATTCAGGCGGCGGAGACGCCGAGCGCGGAGAGGATGGAGCGGGCGGCCTGTTTGCCGTCCTCGACCGCGACAACCGTCAGGTTCTCGTCGCCCACCACGCAGTCGCCTCCGGCCCAGACGCCTGGGAAGCTCGTGCGCCGCTCGGCGTCGACCACGATGCGGCCGCCCGTGAGCTCGATTTCAGCGCCATCGAGGATCTCGGGCGTCCCGCGCTGCCCGATCGCGGTGAACAGCATGTCGGCCTCGATCCGGAACACGGAGCCAGCCGGAGCGAACACGCCCTCGTGCTCGTGGGTGTCCTCGAACAACACACCGCTGAATACGCCCGCGTGCCCCTCGATCGCCACCGGCCGCGCCGAGGTGCGGATGACGACGCCGTTCGTCTGGGCGAGCTCGCGCTCGAACCGGCTCGCCTTCATGTGCTTTGAGCTGCGCCGATAGACGATCGTGACGTTCTGCGCCCCGAGCTTCTTCGATTGCACCGCGATGTCGATCGCCGTCATGCCGCCGCCGATGACGACGACGCGCCGCCCGACCGGCATAGTCGACTTGTCCTCGGCCTGGCGCAGGACGGCGATATAATCAACAGCGTCGGCGACATTCTCGAGTTCGTATTCGCCCGGCAGTCCGAGCTTGTTGGTGGCGCCGAGCCCCATGGCGAGGAACACGGCGTCATAGTCGCGCCTCAGGTCGTCGAGCTTCACGTGCTCGCCGAGCGCGACGCCGTACAACACCTCGATCCCGCCGACCGACAGAATGAAGGCCGCCTCCTTCGCGGCGAAGTCGTCGACCGCCTTGTAGGCGGCGATGCCGTATTCGTTGAGCCCGCCGGGCTTGGCGCGCGCCTCGAAGATCGTCACCTCCACGCCCGCGACGGCGAGCGCATGGGCGCAGGCGAGGCCGGCCGGCCCCGCGCCGACGACGGCCGCGCGCTTTCCGGTCGGCGCGGCGCGGCTAAAGGGCGACTTTCCGGTCTCGATCAGCGCGTCGGTGGCGTAGCGTTGCAGAAGGCCGATCCTGACCGGTTTGCCTTCGGCGGCCTCGCGCACGCAGGCTTCTTCGCACAGAGTCTCGGTCGGGCAGACGCGGGCGCACATGCCGCCCATGATGTTGGCGTCGAAGATCGTCTTCGCCGCCCCCGTCCGGTTGTCGGCGGCGATCTGGCGGATGAAGAGGGGAATGTCGATCGAGGTCGGACAGGCCTGCTGGCACGGCGCGTCGAAGCAGAAATAGCAGCGGTCCGACTCGACCTTGGCCGCGTGGAAGCCGAGCGGCGGATGGAGGTCGCTAAAGTTCGCCTCGATGGTTTTTGGGTCCAGCCGTCCGGCGGCGACGTCGGATAGTCCTTGAGGGCGGCCGGCGATCGTCATGGGGTCTCCAAAATGCCGCGGCGGGCGATTAATCTTGACCGAACGGTCAAGTCTTTCGCGGCGCGCGGCGCCTGTCAAGCGGCCGTCATGCTACGGCGCTGGAGCGCTTTTGTCGCCCGCTTATCCCTTCTCCCCGCGTTGTGACGAGTGTCGGGGCGAAGGGGTCACACCGGATCGGAGAACCTCGGCGGGCGCCGCTCCATCCCGGCGCGCACCGCCTCGACCTGGTTCGACGCGCCGATGATCTTCGCCTGCTCCCGCGATTCGGCGAGGAGAATCGCCGCCACGTCCAGATCGGCCGACGCGTTGAGGAGGCGCTTCAGCGCTCTGACCGCGTCGGGGCTCTTGTCCGCGATCTCGCGCGCCGTCGCGCGCGCCGCTTCCAGCGGGTCGGCGTGAACGGCGGTGGCGAAGCCGTAGCGGACCGCCTCTTCGCCCGAGAATTGCCGGCCGGTGAAGGCGAGCTCCCGGATGACGTCGCCGCGCGCCAGCTCCCGCATCAAGGCGATCCCGCCCATGTCGGGCACGAGCCCCCATTTGATCTCGAGGATCGAGAGCTTCGCGTCCGCAGCCACGTAGCGGATGTCCGCCCCGAGGGCGATCTGGAAGCCGCCGCCGAACGCGACCCCATGCACTGCGGCGACGACCGGCACGGGGACCTCGCGCCAGACGAACGCCGCAGCTTGCGCGAGGTTGGCGACGCCATGCGTGCGCGCGGGCAGATCGGCGATGAGGCCGTCGCTCTTGCCTGCGGCCATAGCGGCGAAGCTCCCCATATCGAGGCCGGCCGAGAAGCCGCGCCCCGCGCCATAAAGGACGACGGCGCGTAAGGACGGCAGGCGCTTCAGCCGCTCGCCCGCCTCGACCAGCGCCGAAAACATCGGCGGATCGAGGGCGTTCAGCTTGTCCGGCCGGTCGAGTCGAACTTCGGCGATCCGTTCCGCGAAGGTCACGACCACCCGGCCCAGAATCGTCTCGCCTGCGATCATCGCTTGCCTCCCTATGTCTTGCGATGTTTCGCCGATTTACCTCACGCCCCCCGCAGCCCCCACGCGATCGCGATCCAGGTCGCGCCGTAGAAGATCAGGTCGATGCCGATGAAGAGGCCGATCACCCAAAGCCCGGAGGCCGGCCATTGGGCGAGGATCATCGCGCCGAGCGCGAGGGTGATGACGCCGTCAAGGACCTGCCAGCCCCAGCCGGCGTAGCCGAGCACGGCGGAGCCCACGATGTGGAAGAGGCCGCCGACCAGAAAGAAGAGCGCCATGACGAAGGTCAAAATCTCCGCCGTGATCGCGGGCCTGAGCACGAAGATGAAGCCGAGGACGCCGTAGAGGATGGCGGCGAGCGCGTGCTGGAAGAACCCGGCCCAATGACCGACCCAGAACGCCGCGACGATTTCCACCACCGCCGCGAGCAAGAGCAGCCAGCCGAAGAACGCCATCGTGACCATGGTCGCGGTCACCGACCGCGCGATCGCCGCCGCGCCGAGGACGACGAGCGCGACGCCGAAGGCGAGAAACCAGCCCCACTGGGCGGCGAGGTCCTTGGTGATCTGGATGTCGAGGGTCTGGATGTCGGCGTTCATGGGCGCGGGCTCCTTCAAGGCGCGCCAAGTTTAGGCCTCAAAAGCGCCACCGTCCAGCCTCGTTCCCCTCTCCCGTTCGGGAGAGGGGCCAGGGGTGAGGGCGGCGCCGCAGTTCGTTGGCGGTGGACCCCTCATCCCCGGCCCTTCTCCCGGAGAAGGGAGACTACTCCGCCGCCTGCCTCAGGGCGGGGTAGTCGGTGTAGCCGGCCGGTCCTTCGCTGTAGAAGGTGTCGCTGTTCCAGCGATTCAGCGGCGCGCCGAGGGCGAAGCGCTGCGGCAGGTCGGGGTTGGCGATGAAGAGCTTGCCGAAGGCGACCGCGTCCGCCTCGCCTGCTCCGATCACGGCTTCCGCGCCGGCCTTGTCGAAGCCCTCGTTGGCGACAAAAACGCCGCCGAATTCCTTTTTCAGCGTCGGTCCGAGGCGCGGCGCCGTCGCCGATTCGCGGGCGCAGAGGAACGCGATCTTCCGCTTGCCCAGTTCGCGCGCCACGTAGCCGAAGGTGGCGGGAAGGTCGCTGTCACCCATGTCGTGGGCGTCGGCGCGTGGCGCAATATGCACGCCGACCCGGCCAGAACCCCAGACCGAGACGACTGCGTCGGTCACTTCGAGCATGAGCCGGGCGCGGTTGTCGATCGGGCCGCCATAGCGGTCGGTCCGCTTGTTGGTCGAATCCTGCAGGAACTGGTCGAGGAGATAGCCGTTGGCGCCGTGGATCTCGACCCCGTCGAAGCCGGCCGCCTTGGCGTTCTCGGCACCCTTGCGAAAGGCGGCGATCACGCCGGGAATCTCATCGGTCTCCAGCGCGCGCGGGATGGCGTAGGGACGCTGCGGCCGGATGAGGCTCACCGTGCCCTTGGCGGCGATGGCGCTCGGCGCGACGGCCGGCGCGCCGTCGTGATAGATGGGGTCGGAGATGCGGCCGACGTGCCAGAGTTGCAGGAAAATCCGGCCGCCAGCAGCGTGGACCCCCTCGGTTATGCGCCGCCAGCCTTCGATCTGCTCGTCCGACCAGATTCCCGGCGTGTGCGGATAGCCGACGCCCTGCGGCGCGACCGAAGTCGCCTCGGTGAAGATCAGCCCGGCGGAGGCGCGCTGGACGTAATAGTCGCGCATGAGCGCGTTCGGAACTCGACCCGGCCCGCTCGAGCGGTTGCGGGTCAAGGGCGCCATGAAAACGCGGTTCGGGACGGTGATGTCGCCGATCTTGAGGGGGTCGAAAAGCGAGGGCATGACGTTGAGACTCCCCGGGCGACGGCGCAGGCGGCGCCGTGCAAAGGCCAAATGAACCCACCCTCCCGCCGGCGGCGTCGGCGCTCCATTCCCCGTCGTGCTGATGTCGTTAATTTTAATAGATAGATAGGCGTTGTGAGATTGCAATGGGCCGCGGAGACGCCGCAAATGCGGGCCAGCGGGCGGCGCCGCCCCGCTCTAGGACGCCTCCTCGACCTGTTCCGACAATTCGAGCCACGCCTCCTCGGCGGCGGCGAGCGCACGTTCGAGGTCGCCGCGCCGGGCGGCGAGGTCGGCCATCTTGAGCGCGTCGCCGCCGGAAGCGCCCGCTTCCGCCAGCGCCTCGTCCACCCGTCGCAAAAGGTCCTGGAAGCGGTTCATCTTGTCCTCGAGCGCGGCGATCTCGCGCTTGAGCGGCCCCTGGTCGCGCGTTCTTTTCGGCGGCGGGGCGGGCTTGGCGCCCGGCGCCGGCTTCTTCCGAGGGTTAGGAGCGCCCTGGCCGAGCACGTAGCTGCTGTAGTCGGCGACGTCGCCGTCGAACGGCTTCACTGTGCCGCCCGCCACAAGCCACAGCCGGTCGACGCAGGCCTCGAGCAGCCGACGGTCGTGGGAGACGAGAATGCAGGCGCCCTCGTAGTCGTTGATCGCCTCGATGAGCTCGGCGCGGCTGTCGATGTCGAGGTGGTTTGTTGGTTCGTCGAGGATCAAAAGCTGCGGGCCGTCGAAGGTCGCAAGGCCCATGAGCAGCCGCGCCTTCTCGCCGCCGGACAGCGCCTCGACCTTCGTGTCGGCGCGGGCGCCGGAAAAGCCGATCAGCGCTGCCCGGCCGCGGATCTTCGCTTCCGCCTCGCCGCGCATCCGCTCCGCCACGTGGGTATAGGGCGTGCCGCCAGGCTCGAGGTCGTCGATTTGGTGCTGGGCGAAGAAGCCGGCCTCGAGCTTCACCGCCCGCACCATCTTGCCGCCCATCGGCGGCAGCCGGCCGCCGATGAGTTTCGCGAAGGTCGACTTGCCGTTGCCGTTCGCGCCCAGAAGCCCGATCCGGTCGTCGTTCGAGAGCGTGAGGTCCATGCGCGAGAGCACGACGCGGTCGCCGTAGCCGGCGCTCACCTTCTCCATGGTCACGATCGGCGGGCTGAGCTTCTTCGCGACCGGCGGCCACTTGAACGGCTGGACCGTCTCGTCGACGACCGCCGCAATCGGCTCCATCTTGGCCAGCATCTTGAGGCGCGATTGGGCCTGGGTCGCCTTGGTCGCGCTGGCGCGGAAGCGGTCGACGAAGGCCTGCAGGTGGGCGCGGCGCTCCTCCTGCTTCTTCAGCATCTTGCCCTGCAGCGCCTGCTGTTCGCGGCGCTGGCGCTCGAAGCTGGTATAGCCGCCGGTCCATAAGCTGAGCTTGCCACGGTCGAGATGGAGGATGTGGTCGGCGACCTCATCGAGGAGGTCGCGGTCGTGGCTGATGACCACGATCGTCGACGGGCAGGTTTTCAGGTAGTCGGTGAGCCACAGCACCCCCTCGAGGTCGAGGTAGTTGGTCGGCTCGTCGAGCAGCAGAATGTCCGGCTCGGAGAACAGCACCGCCGCCAGCGCCACCCGCATGCGCCAGCCGCCGGAATATTCGGAGAGCGCCCGATTCTGCGCCGGTTCGTCAAAGCCGAGGCCGCTGAGGATGCGCGCGGCGCGGGCCGGCGCGGCGTGGGCGTCGATGTCGACGAGGCGGGTCTGGATCTCGGCGATCCGCTCGGGGTCGCTCGCGGACTCGGCCTCGGCAAAAAGCGCCGAGCGCTCGGCGTCGGCGGAAAGGACGAAATCGATCAGCGTCTCGGCCCCGCCCGGCGCCTCCTGCTCGACGCTGCCGAGCTGCGCGTCCTTGGGCGTCGTGATCGAGCCGGCCTCGGGCGAAAGCTCGCCGCGCATGAGCCGGAAGAGCGTGGTCTTTCCGGCGCCGTTGCGGCCGACGAGGCCCACACGCGCGCCGCTCGGCAGCGCCGCGGTCGCGCTGTCGATCAGCAGGCGCTCGCCGAGGCGGTAGGAGAGGCCGTTGATGTGAAGCATGGCGGGCTTTTGGCCCGCCATGCTTGCGGTTGCAAGGGCGGTGGCTCAGGTCTTCGGCTGATCGAGCAGCGCGCCCTCGCGGTAGAGGAAGCCGGCGAGGCCGGCGCCGATCAGAGGGGCGATGATGAATAGCCACAGCTGCGCGACGGCGGTGGGGTTCGACCCCATGCCGACGAGCGCCGGGCCGATCGAGCGCGCCGGATTGACCGACGTGCCGGTGACGTTGATCCCGACCAGGTGGATCGCCACCAGCGCCAACCCGATCGCCAGACCGGCGAAGCCCTTCGGCGTGAACGGATGGGTGACGCCGAGGATCGTGACCAGGAACAGGAAGGTCGCGACGATCTCGAACACCAGCGCCGAGAGCATGTTGTATTCCCCGAGATAGCCCGCGCCCCAGCCGTTCTGGCCCAAGCCCCCGGTCCAGCCCGAAGCCTTGCCCGACAGGATAACATAGAGCACCCCCGCGCCAACGAGCGCGCCGAGAACTTGCGCAATCCAGTAGCTCACCATCTCCGCCGCGCTCATACGGCCGGCGACGAACACGCCGAAGCTGACCGCCGGATTGACGTGGCAGCCCGAGATCGGACCGATGCCGTAGGCCATGGCGACGATCGCGAAACCGAAGGCGCTCGCGATGCCGAGAAGGTTGACTGCGGTGGGGCCCGAGCCCATTCCGCCAATGGCCGCGGCGCCGCAGCCGAAGAACACCAGGGCGAAGGTTCCAATAAATTCCGCCAGTTGTTTGTTCATTATGCGCTCCTTACGATATTTCCGCGATTCGCGGGACGCGATTCCTCTGCGCGACAGAACCTATATCCGCGCAACGTGGAACTGAGTAGCTCCCGACGCCGCGCGGATCTCTTGGGCCGCTTCGTCCGGGCCTGCGGCGTTGCTTTCGCAAGGCGCGCCGCTATATATGCGACGCTTTTCGTGTGACCCCCTGATGAACGGCGCGGCTTTCGCGTCGCCGGAGCCCCCGTCCCGTGTTCATAACCGAAGCCTTCGCTCAGACCGCCAGCACTGGAGCCTTGGGCATGAACGACACGGTCGTTCAGCTCGTGCCGATCGTGGCGATGATCGCGATCGTGTATTTCATCCTGTGGCGGCCGCAGCAACGGCGGGCGAAGGAGCAGCGGGAGTTGGTGCAGGCCGCGCGGCGCGGCGACACGGTCGTCACCTCGGGCGGGATCATCGGCAAGATCAGCAAGGCCGTCGACGACAACGAGGTGGAGCTGGAAATTGCACCCAACGTGAAGGTGCGTCTCGCCCGTTCCGGCATCTCCGAGGTGCGCGCCAAGGGCGAGCCGGTCAAGGACGCGCCGAAAGCCTGAGCGCTGGCCGTTTCGGCGCTGTTTCCGTAATGTGTTGAGAGCCCGATGCTCCGTTTCGCCCCCTGGAAATTGGCTTCGGTTCTGGCGCTCGTGGCCGCGGCGGTTCTGCTCGTGGTCCCGAGCTTCATGTCCGCCGATACTGTCGACGCGCTGGCCGCTCGCGTTCCGAGCTTCATTCCCTTGCGCCAGATCGTTCTGGGGCTCGATCTTCAGGGCGGCGCCTATATGCTGATGCAGGTCGACGACGCCTCCGTCGTCAAGGCGCAGGTCGAGGCGCTGCGCGACGACGTCCGCCAGAAGATGCGCGACGGCAAGATCGCGCTGTCCGGCGGCATCGTGACCCAGCCGCGCGGCGTTCTCGTTCGCATCGCCGACCCGGCCGAGCGCGACAAGGCCTACAGTCTCCTGCAGTCGGTGAGTCAGCCGATCGGCGGTCCGCTCGCCGGCGGCAACGGCCGGACGCTCGACGTGTCCGAAACCGACAACGGCGTTCAGCTGACCCTGACGGACGCCGCCGTCGCCGACAAGGTGCGCCACGCCGTGACGCAGTCGATCGAGGTCCTGAATCGGCGCGTCAACGCCATGGGCACCAAGGAAACTGAGATCGCGCAGCAGGGGCTCAACCGCGTGCTGATCGAGGTGCCGGGGCTTCAGGACACCACCAAGCTCAAGGAGATCATCGGCCAGACCGCCAAGCTCGACTTTCAGCTCGTCGCCGATCCCGGCGACCCGCCGAATGAGGTCGAGACCCTGCCGATGCAGAAGGGCGGCGGAACGATCACGGTCCAGAAGCGCATCATGGTCGACGGCGAGGATCTGGTCGACGCCCAGCAGAGCTTCGACCAGCAATCCGGCGAGCCGGACGTCACCTTCCGCTTCAATCTTCGCGGCGGGCAGAAGTTCGGACAGGTCACGACGGAGAACGTCGGCCGGCCGTTCGCCATCGTGCTCGACGGCAAGGTCATCTCGGCGCCGGTCATCCGCTCGCCGATCACCGGCGGAACCGGGCAGATCACCGGGAATTTCACCCTCGACGAAGCGAGCAGCCTCGCGATCCTCTTGCGGGCCGGCGCTCTGCCCGCCAAGCTCACGGTCGTCGAGGAGCGCACGGTTGGGCCGGGGCTCGGACAGGACTCGATCGACGCCGGCAAGCGGGCGGCCTACGTCGGCGCGCTCCTCGTCGTCGTCTACATGATCGCGACCTATGGAATCTTCGGGATTTTCGCCGACCTCGCGCTGGCGGTGCACATCCTGCTCATCTTCGCCTCGATGGTCCTACTCGGCGCCACGCTGACTCTGCCCGGCATCGCGGGCATCGTGTTCACTATCGGCATGGCGGTCGACTCGAACGTGCTGATCTACGAGCGCATCCGCGAGGAAGCGCATCTCGGCCGTTCCGTGCTGTCCGCGCTCGACGCCGGCTTCAGGCGCGCCTTCGCCACGATCGTCGACTCGAACGTCACCATGTTCGTGGCCGCGCTCATTCTTTACCTGTTCGGTTCCGGCGCGGTGCGCGGCTTCGCCGTCTCGCTCGGCCTCGGAATCATCACCTCGATCATCACCGCGGTGACGATGACGCGGATGATGATCGCCCTGTGGTACCGCCGCTTGCGGCCGACCAAGATTCCGATTTGAGCGCGCCGGTTCCGGGACAAAAAACATGAAACTCCTCCGCCTCGCGCCCGAGAACACGAAATTCGGCTTCATGCGGTTTCGCCGGGTGAGCTACCCGCTGTCGGCGACGCTCTCGATCATCTCGGTGCTGATGTTCCTGTTCGTGGGCATGAATTTCGGCATCGACTTCGCCGGCGGAACGCAGGTCGACATTCGCGCCAAGACCGGCGAGGCGCACATCGCGGACATCCGCACCAAGGCCGAAGGCCTAGGCCTCGGGCCGGTCGAGGTGCAGCAGATCGGCTCGGACGCCGACGTGCTGCTGCGCCTCAACGTGCAGCCCGGCGGCGAGCAGGGGCAGCAGACGGCGATCGCCAAGCTGCGCGAAGCGTTCGAAAGCGATTACGAATTCCGCAGCGTCGACTCCGTCGGCCCGAGCGTCTCGTCCGAACTGGTGCAGAGCGGCACGCTTGGCGTCGTCGTGGCGATCATCGCGGTCCTGACCTACCTCTGGTTCCGGTTCGAGTGGCAGTTCGCGGTCGGCGCCATCATCGGCACCATGCACGACCTCTTGCTGACGGTCGGCTTCTTCTGCGTGACGCAGCTCGAGTTCAACCAGACCTCGATCGCCGCCATTCTGACCATCGTCGGCTACTCGCTTAACGAGACCGTGGTCGTGCTCGATCGTATCCGGGAAGTCATGCGCAAGTACAAGCGCCTGTCGACCGCGGAGATCATCGACATGTCGGTGAACGCCGTGCTTCCGCGCACCATCATGACCGCGACGACGGTGTTTTTGGCGCTGCTCGCGCTGTTCTTCCTTGGCGGCCACGTCATCCGCTCGTTCTCGGCGGCGATGATCTGGGGCATTTTCGTCGCCACCTATTCGTCGGTCTTCATCTGCTCGCCGATGCTGATCTACATGGGTGTCCGCTCCGACGTCTTCGACAGGAAGGTCAAGGACGCCGAGACGGCGGCGGGCGCGGACGCGAAGGCGTGACGGCGTCTCCGCCTGCCGCGCCCTATGCGCCCGGCAGCCACATGATCGCGGCCCACGGCGGTGGCGGATTTGCTTTCGCCGGGATGTCCTGGCGCGGCTCGATCCTCGCAACGCCGCAGGGGGTGCGCCCGATCGAGGCGTCGACCGTCGAAGGCCTTAACGAGCGCACGCTGGCGTCATTGTTCGCGGAGCTTACGGAGCATCCCGGCTCGATCGAGTTCCTCGTCATCGGCGCCGGCGAGCGCCTTCAGCCGGCGCCGACGCCGTTAAAGGCGGCGTTGCGCGAAGCGGGTCTGCGCTTCGAAGTCATGGCGACCGGCCCGGCGCTGAGGGTCTACAACGTCATGCAGTCCGAACGCCGCCGAGTCGCCGCGGTCCTGATCGCGACGCCGTGACGGTGCCGTCGCGGTTCGACGCCGAAACGCTGGCGGAGGCCTCAAAACACTGCGGCGCGCTGGCGCGGGCCAACGCGCGCGATCAGTGGCTCGGAGCGCTCTATGCGCCGCCTGAATCCAGGGACGCCTTGTTTGCCCTCGCCTGTTTCGACCACGAAATTCGTCAGGCGCGGCTGCGCTCCCGGGACCCGAACCTGGCGGTGATGAGGCTCGCCTGGTGGCGCGAGGCGGCGCTGGGCGGCCGCGACGCGGAGGCGGCCGGAAGCCCGGTCGCGCTGGCGCTATGCGCGGCGGTGGACGCCTTTCAGCTGCCCGCCGAGCCGATCGAGGCGATGCTGGACGCGCGGTTGACCGAAATCGCGCCCCCGGACGCCCTCACCCTCGCGGCGTTCGAACGCTACGCGGCCGACAGCGAGGGCGCGCGGCTGCGGCTCGCCTCCCGCATCGCAGCCGGCGGTCGGGACATCGACGCGGCCGAAGCGCATGAGCCGGCAGGCCTGGCGCTGGCGCTGGCGCGCATGCTCGCCGACTTGCCCTTTCAGGCAGGCGCGGGGCCGATGCTCTTTCCCGTCGATGTCGCAGAACGGCATGGCGCGACCCTCAACGACCTCGACGCACGCAACGCGACCCCGGGCGTGATCGCCGCCTGCGGGGAGTTGCGCACTCTCTCGCGCGCCCGCCTCGAGGAAGCGGAACGGCGGCTCAGGGCGTTCCCGCCGCCCATACTTCCGGCCTTCGTTCCGCTTGGGAGCCTGCGGCTCGACCTCGACCGCCTTGAGGGCAGCGGGCGGCGGCCGTTCGATCCGCCCGCCGAGGCCTCGGCGCTCCGGCGGCAATGGGCGATCTGGCGCTGGGCCCGGCGGTTCTGACCGAGGCGGATTGGCGCGCCCTCGCCCCCGTTGATTTCCCTTGAGCGGCGCGCCTCACGCGCGCTCATCGCGCAGGCGCCAGGCGGACCGCCTCGTCGCGCTGCCGCAGGTATTCCCGCACGTCGCCGATCGAATCGCGCAAGAGGTCGGCCATGCGCTTGTTGGCGCTCGCCGGGTCGCCGTCGCGGATCGCCTCGAAGACCGCGCGATGCTGATAGAGACGGTTGTCCTGGATGGCGGCGGCGCCCCGCCAGCTCAGCCGGAAAGTGCATTCCAGCGCCGTGTGAATGAGTCCGCCGAGCGCCGCCAGAAACCGGTTCCCGGACGCTTCGAGGATCGCCATGTGGAA